>FLSE01003262.1_pt1 | contig 14533 bp, 30 predicted proteins | sample 1550461 | NCBI WGS metagenome assembly FLSE01 (sample SAMEA4031758, study PRJEB14383) | metagenome | biome: human; feature: oral; material: saliva | place: Philippines | collected 2014 | reverse complement strand
CAGAGAGTGTCTTGGCTTTTTTGTTTTAGTAGCTATTGAGTATCCTCATCGTCTTTTCATAGCTTAGATGTACTTTTGCTCTTTCCTCCTCGTATCCGAATACTTTTGGAATTCTGAAGTAAATGATTGTAGCGTTGTCATGTTGTTTGACAACTGAGAAAACGTGTTTGAGTAAGTCTTTTCTAAAAGCTACGTTAGGAAAAACTACAAGCTCTCGAGCTCCTATTCCTATTGTAGTTACTTTATTTATTTTGCTCCCTGTGTACGGATATTTTTTAGGTTTCATTAGATCCCCTCTCTTTTCTCATTTCTTCAAGCCTTTCTTGTATCGGGTCGATGGTATTCAATTCTTTAAGCGTTGGCCACATTCCGCCTACAAGACAAGAAATGTTTCTGACTTCATTGATTTGTTTAGGTATTTCTTTAAAATTCCACCATTCAGAACCATCATATTCTCCTCGTTCTAACCACCAGCCTTTGCCAACAATGGCTAAATCAGTAGGAACGTGAGCTGCACCGTATCCGCTATGATAATTAGCTTGCTTGGCAAGTCTCTCAAAATTTTCTTTAGTGATTTTAAAGTCTGAGCCTTGAATATATCTGACACCCTCAAACGTTTTGCCATGGTTTCTTAAAACCTCTAAGGTCTCCTCCCAAAGATTTGTCATTCCTTATCCTCCAAAAGCTCTGGATTTTCGTAGATGTTGCTGATGATTTCAAACTCAAAATCTCTACTCTTTATCAATTCAGAGAAAGTAAGATGTTCATCTTCCATTCGTATGAATAGAGATGATTCGGGATATTTAGTTTTCCCGAACTCAAAACAAGCTTCACCTCTCACCACTTCAACGAAATTAATACCTTCTACTGAGCCATCTACATAACCCTCGTGACAATATTCATCCCACTCATCATTAAATTTTAAGACATCCCCCTCAAAGATTTCCTTACCGTTCTTATCAAAGAGTCCTGTTGATTGCATGAGGTGAAGGTCGTTATTTACTATCCATTCGCCACTGACAGAGTCCTCATCAATAATCCAGATATCGCCATTTCCAACCATCACTTCATCCGGTTGATACATACGATTTAATGAGCCACCATCATACGCTCTAAATTTGAGTTTCATAATCTCACCTCGTCTCCAATCCTTAAAGATTCATAGCTTGTTTGCGGGACTACGAAAATGCCATAATTTTTAATAGTGATTGTGTGCATGTCGCCAATTTTCTCCTTGTGAACAACCTTGCCTTTGATTTCTGCGCCTTGATTATCTGCTTTATAAACGACAATTGGACGCTTTTGTTCTAGGTTCTTAATGTGGATACATTGCCAGATGTTCAAAGTAGCAGACAATACAATCCATAACACTATAAATCGTTTCATGTTTACTCCCTATAATCGTTATAAATTTCAATAGCTGGAATTGACTCATTATCAGTTGCAAAAGTAATTATCAGCTCGCTTCTCACTTCTCTCTGAAATTCTAGTAACTCCTCTATCGAATTGATTTCGATAAAATGCCCCTCTGCCCCGTTCGGGAATTCTCTTTGTATTCGACCTTTAGATGTTTTATGATTAACTCCTTTAGAAAGCCAAGTGCCTTCTCTCCTAGAAAATCGCTTATCAAATTCTTCAAATGTCGAACAGGTTCTAACTTCTCTTTTTGTGTATTTTTTAATTACAGCGTTAGGAATTCGATTTTCAACTCCCCAGCTTGTGCTTGTAAGTAAAAATTCCATCACTCCACCTCCTCAAAATAACTATGAAATTTACTTAAATTGATAATAGCAACCTCTTCAAAAGAATGCTTCTTAATGTCAAATTCTGGATCATTTTTCCCAAACTCTTTCTTTATCGCTTTTTCAGCAAGCGAGGGTAAAGCGAATATACTTGCCCCATTTCTTAAAGCTAGCGCTTGACCGTGTTTATTTACTATTCGATAACCCACATCAAACGGTCTGATTTTCGTTGGGATTTTTATGCGTTTGTTTTCAGTTTTTATTGCTTGTTCAATGGTTTGTACCATCACTCCACCTCCTGAACTTCCACGCCATCACAATCGAACACCCAGCCAAAGCCAGCTTCTTCTAGTTCTTTGCGGGTGTGGGCTATTATTTGATGTTCTGGTTCATAAGCTGAATGAAAAAACCATATATCTTTTCGGTTTCCAGAAATAAGATAATTAGTAAAATGTACACCTTTCACCTTCACCAAATACCGCTTCTCTTTCTCGACCTCGTAGCCGAATTGATGCATATTGACGAGAATTTGAAATGGTTTTGTGCTAGCGTTTAGAAACCATCTTTCAAACTCATTAAGTTTAGCGCCGTCAAAAGTCGATGGAATATTATGGGCGCATCGATACAAATTCCCTTCAAAATCATCCTTATTCTCTTCATACCAATCCGCCACAAACTGCGGTACTTTGACCAGTTTGGGTTCGTCAAGTTGTTTCAACTCTTTCAAAAAAAGTTCAACCATTGAAGTATAAGGTACAGGCTCATAAAAAGGGCTGTGCTCTTTCCACAATTCTTTATACTTTCTTATCAATTCCTGCTTATTCATCTTCCAATTTCTCCTGCTTAACTTTATACATTCGATTCCCTCGATACTTGCTTTCTAACTGAGCCTTGCATTTGGCAGCATCCCCCTCTTTCTTAAAGAAGTGAGTTTCATCTACCATGTTGTCAAAATATAGTGTGACAGTATAACTCATACTATTACCTCCTCAACTTATCTTATGGCTTTCCAGCTCTCCAAATTCTTGGCCATGGTTTACGAAGTATGAACCAATCAGGATCGCGTCTGCCTCATCATCTTTGACGTTCAGGTCAAACATTTTGGACACTTTAGCAACGGCCTGCAGCTTCATTGATTTTTTACTTCGGTCCTTGTAACTAAACTTCCAGTACTTGCGCCAGGTTGACACGTTCACGAAGTACACATTGTCAGCAATCAGTCGGCCAAGAATGATACCTGTCACAATTCCGATGCTGATCATAGACTGCTGATTTGGCCCCATGACCGAATTCTTCTCGACCACAATTGATTCAAAATGGCAATCATACTTTTGGAGCGCCCTTGATTGAATGGCTCGCAATTCGCTAGCCATGAAGCGCCCACGTTCAAAGAACGACTTACTTTTATGTTTTAAGACACCACTCTGGACAAGGTCAGAGCCGTGAAATACGGCCCAACCTGTCGCAGTAGTTGAAATGTCTAACGATAATGTCAGAGAACTCATTGCAATTCTCCTTTGATGCCGCAGAGGTCGAAGAGATTTCGCTTGTTGTTCTCGATGAACTCGAAGAACTTCTGAAGTTCGGCCAAGTGGCGTTTCTCCCTCTTGACTCCGAGGCTCGTATGATACTCTGTTGGCGTTTTCGGTGTTACCCTGATGTCTAGCCAGTAGAGTGGCTCGAACACGTCGCCGTTCGTATCAAGAGAAGCATCTGCATCCGTATTTCTGAAATGCATCTGCATATCATATTCAATTTTGTTTGTAATCGTGATGTTCTTATCTACGATTTCTAGTGTGATGCTTGTTCCTGGTATATCGATTTTATTTAGCATTTGTTTTTCTCCTTTAAAATAATTTTATTTGTGACTTATAATTTTCAAGTCTCTGTTGAGCAAAGTTGAAAATGTTTTTGTCAAGCTCACAACCAACATATTCAAAACCTAACTCCTGACAAGCAATCAAGCTGCTTGCTGAACCGACGTGAGTATCGAGTATTTTGTCGCCTTCTTTTGCGTAAGTTTGAAGTAACCAAAGATAAAGATTTATCGGTTTTTGTGTTGGATGGATTCTAACTTCATTCAAGGCCTTATTTCCTTGTTGTATATGACCTTCGGAGATTGATTTCCCTTGCATCATACCATTCCACATATAGCGAAATAGACGCGTGCTATCATGCAAACTGCAGTATGCTAGTTCACAATCTGAAAAACTTGACTGGCCATTAACTTTATCCCAAACGATACGGCCAGAACCAAAAGAATAGTCGAAGTAGTTCACGCCCCAAATGATTTGATTTTTTGAAACTCTAAATAACTCATCAAAATAATCTCTATTTGGAATTTTCCACTCTGATGTCTTACTATACAGTCTATTGACGCCAATCGAACTTACTTTTTGACCATAGTATTCTCTTTTTTCTGGGCCAGAAAAATACGGTGGATCAACAATAGCTAAATCAAAATAGTTGTCAGGATATCTTTTCATGACATCCATACAATCTTCGTTAAGAAATAATTTCAAGTCATCACCTCATTCCAATTCCTTTGCTATTGCAGCGATAACATTGATTGTCACGCTATTTCCTGCTTGTTTGTATAATTGGCTATTGCTATTCACTTCTTGAGCTTTATCAAAAGCCCAATCAGGAAAACCTTGTAACCTCCAACACTCACGAGGTGTTAGCTTGCGAATACGATAGCCAAAAGATAAATGGTTATTTTCGTGATAGCTATTACTTGTCAGTGTAGGAGCTATTTCATGCACTCCACCCTGATTATAGCCATGGCCACGCTGGATGATTTTAGGTTCAAGACCTCCACCTTGATATGCTCTGATTGTTGGTGCGATGCCATCTGTTTCGTAAACAACTCCACATTGATTAAAATTGGGTTGCAATATCCCAAATTGTTTTATAGTATTACTTTTTATTGCTATCTTTTGCCCCTCTCCTTTATTCGTTGTGAGTGTAGGGGCTAGGCCGTCAGCTTGATAGACTTCCCCATTCATGCCATTTCCAGAGGGGTTCACATTGCCAATTTTCACGACTGATTGGCTACTAGTTGACTGATTTTCTCCGCCGAGAGGAAAAATTCTTCTGGTACGTTCTCCTCTAAGATGTCCGATAATGAACACACGTTCCCGATTTTGGGGGACTCCAAAATTTTTGCTGTTAATGCTTTCCCATTCCACATTGTACCCCAGTTCATCCAAGGTTGAGATAATGGTCTCAAATGTAATTCCGTTTTCGTGATTGAGGAGTCCTTTGACATTCTCAAGGAATAGATATTTAGGTCTGAGAATAGATGCGAACCTAGCAATCTCAAAGAACAAAGTTCCTCGAGTATCTTCAAAACCTCGTCTGTTTCCTGCAATGCTGAAAGCCTGGCACGGAAATCCTCCACAGATAACGTCCACACTTCCGATTCTTCGAATAGACTCATCTGTGACTCTTGTAATGTCATGTAATTCAATCTCTCCTTTCGTATCGTGTATGGCTTTATAAGACTTGCGAGCAAATTTGTCAATTTCGCAAAACCCTACACATTCATGCCCAGCGGACTCCATCCCAAGACGAAAACCACCGATACCTGCGAATAAATCCAAAAATTTCATCTGTTTATCAAAAAAATGCGACTGCCTCTGTTGTGAGTTTGGCTAAATACGGGCAGTCGCTCGTCCAGGTCACACGACCTTTACTGACGCTTTCTAGTTCGCAGTTTTACAAGAATGCACGGCTTGTTTGTTTTGGTTATTTTTTATCTTGTCTTCCTAAAAAGGCAATAATTGAATGACAATAAAGTCTTCCGATGTTGTTTTAACATCGGCAACATAGGCATTAAGTAAGCTTTCCTCAGTTTTGTATGTTGTTTGGTTTTCAACACTTTCATTCCAACGAATAAATTGAGGTTTGAGACCTGGCCAACCAGATCTGCCAAATAATGCAATACATTCTTCTTTATTTTGATGTATAGCAAATGTAATGCCATGTGGACAACCTGTGTCATGAGTCGCTAGTATGTCTTTTACTTGTCTGCTCATCAAATCACCTCCACACGCTGGCTCAAAGCTTTTGTTTTGCAGTATTCGCAATGACCGCACGGCTTCGCCTTCTCTTCGCCTCGTTTGACCTTATCAAGATGCTGAATCAGCATAGACAATTCTGTCAGCTCATAGCCAAGCTTTTCCTGAGTTTGAAAGACGATGGCCCTGGTATCAGGAGCAGATTCCTTAGTCACTGCGTAAATAATAGGGGTGAACTCTTTGCCGTACTGATTTTCCAGCATCTTCTTGTAAGCAGCCATTTGAAGGACATATCCCCAAGCCTCGAACCAGCGGACTTGAATATTTCGTCCGCTTGCTTCATCCTGAATCCAGACCATGCTGTCAATGTCTGATTTTGTGGTCTTAATATCCACGAAATATCCTTTTTCAACATTGAGACAGTCAATCTTGCCTTTGAATTCCACACCTTCGATTTTGCCTGTTACAGCAACTTCTTTCTGGCCAACATAGTAGTCCATGAACTGCTTATCAGCTTCCAGTCGCTCAATCATGCGCTGGCCGACTAAGAAGTCGGATTTCAACTGACCTTTTGTCTTTCCGGCTTTTGAAATCATGGCATCTGCGTTTTCATCCATAAATTTCTTATGTACTTCTGGACTTTCAAAATAGCTGTGGACCATGTTCCCGACCAAGAGAGCCGTGTTGTCTCTCTGGTCTTCCCATTCTCCTTCCAGCTCTGCCAACGCCCGTGCTTCGCACTCTCTAAATTGCTTATATTGCGAGATAGACCAGTAGCGACGTGCAGAAGCTGCTGAATAGTAGTCTTTACCAAGTAAATCCATTGTCATTCCATTTCCACCCTTTCAGCCTTGCTTGCCATTTCAGGCATTACTCGGACAATAATCCCTAACTCTTGAGAAATAGCCTTGAATTGCTCTTTGACTTGACGCATATTTTTTTCAGGGAAAATAATTTCCATATTTTGGTATCGATAACCATATTTTTTAGCCACATCATCAGAAGCCATATTTTGCGATTTTTGGCCTACTCCTTGTTCGTGGGCACTATTACCCTCCGAACTCGTTTCAGGCTCAAATTCTGGCTGATTCTGAGTGTTTCGTTCTGCTTCCGCTTGAGCTTGTCTCATTTCAGCCGCGTCTGCGTGTAGGATATTGACAACATCCAAAACGGACTTGCCTTCCTTGAGCATGTCAGCGTATTTTTGAGGAGCTAGATCATTATCCTCTGCAATGGCTGTCATTTCCTCGATACGCTTTTTAAGCTCTTCCTCCGCCTTGGCTTTATCAGCTAGGTCTTTATCGTCTAAAATGGCCTGCAGGATATCCTCCAGCTTGGCGCCTCCTTCATAAAGTCGGATATAGACAACTGGGCCAAAGCCGGCCTTGGCAGCTGCTTCTGTTATCTGGATAAGTCCGTCCTCGCGTTGCTGTTTTTTGGTTGCTTCTTCTGCGACCAAATCAACAATCATCTTAGAGGTCGCTTGATTGATCCGCACATTATCAGCCATGAAGCACTTTTTCTTGCTAAAATCGTCAAAGTAAATAGCAAACAGCTTGATATCGAGATCAACTCCGCTATCTGCGATTGCAGATTCAAAAGCTTCTCTGACTGTTTCCTTGCGAGCTTCTGTCGCTCTCTCTTCAAATTCTTTAATCTGATTTTTGATGTCAGACTGCAAAGTTTTGATAGGGTCTAGTACAGCATTAACCCACGCTTTCACTTCGTCCAACGGATTAGAGTAGTCTTTTAGTTGGTTTTTGAGTTCTTGCTCAATCTGACGTTGCACTCGTCCCAATTCGTCTTTAACCTTGGTGTCATCTGACAAAGTTTCTTCTGTCACGATATAGCCAGCGTATTTCTTTTGATATGCTGCTAAAGCTTGTTCCAAAACCTCTTTGCCTTGGATTTCGATTTCAGCCGCTTTCAGGACAAAGCCGACTTCTAAATCCGTTACTGGAACGAGTTCTAGGCTATCTGTTACATCTTTCAATTCTTCAGTCATTCTAGAAATCCTCCCCTTCTAGCATGTCCATTTGGCCGGTTTCTGGCTCTTGGTCGATTACTTCGCCCGTTTCTTGGTTAAAATCTGGGATCTCATCTGCTGGGTATTTTGTATCTGTGGTTGTCAACTCCTGGTTGATAACCTCTCTTTTTGGTTCTTCAGTCACTTCTTTAGAAATTCCAAGAATGCCGTCCAATGTTTCAGTCTCTTCTCTCACTGGTTCGGCTTCTTTCATTTGACGATCATTGTCATACTCGTCAGCAATTGTGTTATTGATTGCTCCAGCAAACAAGTCACTGTCATTGCTTGTGTTGATAAACATTTTAGCAGCACGATTGATAACAGTCCTCATAGCCATCTGGTCAGGGAAATCTATTTGGACATTTTTCGTTTTGGCTTTAGACCAAGACTTGTCAATTTGTTTTTTAGTCATGACTTCAAAGAACTCTTCTCCATCAGTTCGAGTGATGATGCAATAAGCAGCAATTATTGGATTATCTGCGTTCTGCCAATCCGTCTCATGTTTGACTAACTTCTTACGCCCATTTTCAACTGATACCTCTAGCGTATCTCCTTCGTAGACAACATTTGCAGTAACATCTTTCACCTCTTGCAAATCTTTAGTAACTTTAATGGTCCCAAAATACGACATTCTAAGCTGAACATCCGAACCATATTTGATGAAGTAACATTGCTTTTTAGCCGGGCTCAGTCCTTGGGTTACCATTTCTAACAATGCATTATAAACGCTGTCTTGAGTGCACTGTTGGAGTAAATTCCCGCTATTAGAATTTTTTAGAGCATAATATGCTGAACTCAGTGCATTGCTAACGCTATAATTCGGTGCGATCAGTAGTCCTTCGCCCTTCATCGCTTCGATTCGTGTTGCAACATTTGATGTAACTTGCTTCTGTGTTAGTTCGTTTGTCATTTTGTCTTTCTCCTTAGATTGTATATAGTTCTTCGCCTGTTTCGTCGTCACAAATTCCTAGACCACCTAGTGCTCTATAATTTTGTGCAACTTGGTTCCAGTAGCTCATGTTTTGAAAGTATGTTGACTCTGATATTTGTTCGTAACTCATTTCTTTCTTCCTTTCGTTCTCTTTAAATTCCAATTTTCACGCTTCAAGCGTCTGTTTGCGTTTTGCAATTTCAAAATAATATCTTGTTGCTCGTTGATGATTTTTCCGAGTTCCTGACCAAGATGAATATACTCGGCCCTCCAATTGTCGATTTCTTCGTGTAGCTCCTGAATCATATTTCATCACCTACATATCGATACTGACCGCATCCAATATACACATACTCGCTTGGGTCGCGTTCTTCACTGGATTCGGGCGGTTGCATTATGTCTCTGTCATAATCAAACATGAGCATACACCTTTCCGAGCTCCAGAACTCGCTTCACATATCTGGCCTTTGACGTTAGCCCGAGATCCAGCAATTCGTTTTTTTCTTCATGATTGGCCAAAAGCCACACACGGTTTTCAAGTTCAATTCTGGTCATCTTCCTGCTCCACTTTTTCAATTTTCGCTTCAAAATCTAGACGTTTCATCGCTTCATCTACTGACTTGCCGTCCAGGACGTCCTTGAGCACGTGGCTTACGTCGTGCATTGTTTGAGCCTTCGCCTTGCTTCTTTCAGTCTCTGGCATCAAGCCCATATCTTGTAGAGCTAGAAACGCAAGGCTGAAAGCGTGCATTTCTTTCTGAAGTTGTTTGATTTTTTTGATTGTTTTTAGTGCTTTAAACATATTGTTCTCCCATCTGTTCTTTTTCTTTATAAACTGCCAACTGTTGCTTCAAGTCATAATTTTCTTGCTCACAAGCAAAGCGACGTTTGCGTTCTTCAAGCAGATCCTCGTTAAGCTCGACTGCGACTACTCTCCAGTCAAGGCTCACTTCATGGATGATGCCCTCAAGACCGAGTTTTAATTTGGTAAGTAATTTCATTAAGCTACACCCTCCTCATTAGACTGCTTGTTCATGCCTAAAATAATGTCATAGTACGAATGACCGGCAGGGATGACATATCCTGTCAGATCGTCAACTTGAGAACCATCTGCCATGATGTTTACAATTTTTGGTTTCCATTGCTCTTTTTTTCTCTTCATGTTATAATTTCCTTGAATAATTTTATTGAGTGCCTGATTGCCGTCAGGTGCTTTTTTGTTTATACAATATTATTTTCCAGCGCCCTGAGTTCTATCTCATGGCTGACTTGTTTTAATAGCTTCTCACACGCTATTTTAGCTTCTCTGTACGTTGAGTTCTCGCTGATGAAGTAATCAGCAAGTTCAATGACTCTATCTTCCAATTCAATCTCCTATATCAGTCTTGAGACGGATGTTTTTTTCTCCTCAGTTGCTATAATAAATTTGACTAGGACCTCTCACCGTTTTAGTCAAAATTTCAACAGAAAGGAGGAGAACTGATGCATGATCTAGTTATCAAGATGATTCTTGATGAGTACGGCATTGATAACTCTGAAAATTTGTCTAAAGCACTCGCCAAGGTCTTAGATGAATTTTCAAGAGATAGCCGTGTAGCTAGCAACCTGTCCAAGTCTATCAATGAGCAGAATAGACTTGCAGATAGAATGCACGGGATTGTTAGATAACCCCCATAGCCCTCTGAGCGTGTTTGCGAAAGGCATTTATTTCACTGTCGTTCAGTGTTATGTCTTTTGATAAATTACGCTCTTTTTCGTTCAGTTGGTAATTGAAAAGGCTGTTTATCTCTTCCCATCCTTTCTGAGTAAATAACTGCCTTAAGCTAATATAGCGTTCGATAATAGACAGTGATTTTGCAACATCATGTAGCCTCTGCTCAGATTTTTCTTTCTCGTTTTGAGTTTTGGCAATAAAGTCTGAGTGGGCTTGCTCGAATGCTTCTAAAATTTGAGGATCCACAGCCACGCCATTTGTTTCAATAACATCTGGTGTAAAATCAATAGTGATTTTTGGTTTTCCGTTCGCAGGCATTTCCAGTCTGAAGCTAGTAACTCCTCGCCCAAGCTCCCAGTCATTGATTTTTACTGAATAACCTGAAGAATTAAGAGATTGACCTTCAGTAGGTTCCTGCTTGGGTTTAATACTTAGTTTTAATTGCTTCATATTTACTCCTTTCCTATTTTGCAAAGTCCTAAAATTGAAATTTTTCTCTTTTATTTATTAAGAGAAGTAGGACTTGTTGTTAGTTAGTATTTATTGTTATTTAATACTTGTTGTTAGTTAATATTTGTTAGTGGGAAAAAATTTACATGTATTATTTTTACATGTATTATTTTTACATGTATTATTTTTACACTTGAAAACCTTGTGACCGTAATTCAGCAAAAAGCCTCTCTTGCATTATTTGAAAACTAAACTCTGATATTTTTCTGTCAGAGAAAAATCTAAAGATTCGCGAACCAGTCCCGCGTCCAAAAGATACCTTAATTTCTCGCAAATAGCCCGCTTGTTTCAATTTTTCAAAGTGCTTCAAAACAGTTCGATAATTCAATCCCGCTCGTTTTGCTATCTCTTCAGGATAGACTTGCCAAGTAGAGATATTGCTCAAAACAATCATCAGTACTCCTATTTCAGCCGCTCCAAGCGCAGGATCGTTGATGAAATCATTACTAACAGCGGTATAGTCGTTAGTTGGATTCCTGAAAGATGAAATCCACTTTTAAGTTATAAAGTTTTTTCTTATCCATGCGAGCTCCTTTCTCCTTTTATTTTTCGCCCTCTACTCCGTTATATTGATTGTGAACGAATTTTCGTTCACTTGGTGAAAAAATTAAGCAGTATCGCCTGCTGGTGTGAAAAGGTATTTTAGCTCATATTCTGGAAAAAATTTTTCCTGAACTAACATAGCTTCTTGAAAAGTGAAAGGGTACTTTCCTTTTAGTTTGTCACTAACTGTTTGAGATCGTACGCAAAGATAGTCAGCGATATCTACAATAGAGATACCTTTTTCCTTTCGTGCCTCGTCAATGTTCAACATACGCAACTCCTTTCTAAACGAATTTTCGTTTATTATATTTTAAAATTAAGCTCGTTTCCTTGAGCTTGAATATATAATAAACTTTTTTTCGTTCATTGTCAATAGAAAAACGATAATTTTTTAATTTTATTTTTCTTTACAAACGAATTTTCGTGTGATATAATGTAAAAAAAGGAGAAAAAGCTATGACAGAACAGGAATTAAGAGAACTCATAGAATTGAGATATGGGAGTGTTCGACAGATGGCATTAAAAGTAGGTATGCCAGCGTCTACTATAAATTCCATTCTCAATAGAGGAATTTTAAAATCTAATGTTGATAATATTTTCAAAATCTGCTCAGCGCTTGGTATTCGCCCTGAAACATTAGCAGACGGCGTGGATTTTCACAAAGCAGAAACTGAAGCCCCCGAAATCCTAACCATCTACAACCAACTAGAAGAACCTAGGCAAGAGAAAGTCCTCGACTTTGCCAATGCTCAACTTGATGAGCAGGAAAGTTCTAAGGTTGCTTCAATCTTTGAAAAAGTAAGCAATGAAGATTATATCATTGACTACGTCGAGGGCTTGGTTGCTGCAGGACATGGAACGTTTCAGGAAGACAATCTGCATATGGAAGTGAGACTCAGAGCTGAAGATGTACCAGAGGAATACGATACTATCGCTAAGGTTGCTGGTGATAGCATGGAGCCACTCATAGAAGATAATGACTTATTATTTATCAGAGTAGCTAGTCAAATTGATGTCAACTCAATCGGAATATTCCAAGTGAACGGCAAGAACTTCGTCAAAAAGCTTAAAAGAGATTATGACGGATCCTGGTACTTGCAGAGTTTAAATAGTGGATACGAGGAAATCCACTTGTCAGAAAACGACGACATCCGAACAATCGGGGAAGTCGTAGATATTTATAAGGTTTAAAAAATTTAGCGGAATTAAGAAAGGAATATAAAATAATGGCTAAATATGTAAAACGTTGTCCAAAATGTGGCAGTGATCAAATTGAATACATGATGCAGGACCGTAAAGGTTTCAATGGTTGTGTTGGATGCATCGGCTGGATGATTGCCTGGCCATTCGTCCTCCTCGGCCTAGTTGGTAAAAAAGGGAAACACAACTGGCACTGTCGCAACTGTGGATGCGTCTTTAAATCTAAAAAATAAAAAAAGCCCCACGCTCTCAAAGTTTGGCGACTCAGAGCGTGAGGCATGTAGCAGGAAAAGATTGTCATGGAGATAACCTCGCATGATGTCTTTTCTTGTACCCATTTTATCATTTTTTAGGAAATTTTGAAAGAGGTACTATAATGAAAACTACAAATAAAGTAGCTATATACGTCAGGGTGTCTACCACCTCGCAAGTTGAGGAGGGGTACTCTATCGATGAGCAAAAAGCCAAACTCTCTAGCTACTGCGATATTAAGGACTGGAGCGTCTACAAGATATATACTGACGGTGGTTTTTCAGGAGCAAATACTGACAGACCAGCACTTGAGGGACTTATCAAAGACGCTAAAAAAAGAAAATTTGACACAGTTCTAGTCTATAAGCTGGACCGTCTTAGCCGTAGTCAAAAAGACACGCTTTACTTGATTGAGGATATTTTCATAAAGAATAATATAGCCTTTCTGAGTCTGCAAGAGAATTTTGACACCTCTACCCCTTTTGGAAAGGCTATGATTGGGCTACTCTCTGTGTTTGCTCAGCTAGAAAGGGAGCAAATCAAGGAACGCATGCAACTTGGTAAGATAGGACGTGCCAAGGCTGGAAAATCCATGATGTGGGCTAGGACATCTTATGGATACGACTACCACAGAGACACAGGAACCATTACTGTCAATCCAGCTCAGGCCCTGGCTGTTAAGTTTATTTTTGACAGTTATCTGAGAGGGAGATCCATTACTAAACTGAGGGATGATCTAAATGAGAACTATCCAAAACATGTGCCTTGGAGCTATCGGGCGGTCAGAGCCATACTAGATAACCCTGTCTACTGCGGTTTCAATCAGTTCAAGGGAGAAGTTTATCCAGGTAATCATGAACCAATAATTACAGAGGAAGTTTATAACAAGACAAAGGCAGAGCTAAAAATCAGGCAAAGGACAGCAGCAGAGAACGTCAACCCTAGGCCATTCCAAGCAAAATACATACTATCAGGCATTGGCCAATGTGGATATTGTGGCGCACCTTTAAAAATTATTTTAGGAGTAAAGCGAAAAGATGGAAGCAGGTTTAAAAAATACGAATGTCATCAAAGGCACCCAAGAACACTGAGAGGCATCACTACCTACAATGATAACAAAAAATGTGACTCAGGATTTTATTACAAAGATGACCTTGAGGCTTATGTACTGACAGAAATCAGCAAGCTACAAGATGACGCCGGTTACTTGGATAAAATATTTTCAGAGGACAGTGCTGAAACCATCGACCGTGAGAGCTACAAGAAACAAATAGAGGAGCTGTCAAAGAAACTCAGTAGACTAAACGACCTCTACATAGATGATCGCATTACTCTTGAGGAGTTACAGAACAAGTCAGCCGAATTTATAAGCATGAGGGGAACTCTTGAGGCTGAACTGGAAAATGATCCAGCGCTCGGAAAAGACAAAAGAAAGGCAGACATGAGAGAGCTGCTAAACGCTGAAAAAGTATTTTCAATGGACTACGAGGGTCAAAAGGTACTTGTAAGAAATCTTATAAACAAGGTCCAGGTAACAGCTGAGGACATTGTTATCAAGTGGAAAATATAAATAATTTTAGTAACCTACATTTC
>FLSE01019087.1_pt1 | contig 14546 bp, 11 predicted proteins | sample 1550461 | NCBI WGS metagenome assembly FLSE01 (sample SAMEA4031758, study PRJEB14383) | metagenome | biome: human; feature: oral; material: saliva | place: Philippines | collected 2014 | reverse complement strand
CTATGGGAGTGGATGTCATTGTGACCGACCACCATTCCATGCCGGAAACCCTTCCTGAAGCCTATGCGATTGTCCATCCTGAGCATCCGGATGCAGACTATCCCTTCAAATATTTGGCCGGATGCGGAGTGGCTTTCAAGCTGGCTTGCGCCCTTTTAGAAGAAGTGCAAGTGGAATTGCTTGATTTGGTCGCTATCGGTACCATTGCAGATATGGTGAGCCTGACAGATGAAAACCGTATCTTGGTTCAATATGGTCTGGAAATGTTGGGGCATACTCAGCGCATTGGTCTACAAGAAATGCTGGATATGGTTGGGATTGCTGCCAACGAAGTAACAGAAGAAACGATTGGTTTTCAGCTTGCCCCTCGTTTAAATGCCTTGGGGCGCTTGGATGATCCTAATCCGGCCATTGATTTGTTGACTGGATTTGACGACGAGGAAGCTCATGAGATTGCCCTCATGATTCATCAGAAAAACGAAGAGCGCAAGGAAATCGTTCAGTCAATTTATGAAGAAGCTAAGACCATGGTGGATCCTGAGAAGAAGGTCCAGGTTTTGGCCAAGGAAGGCTGGAATCCTGGCGTTCTGGGTATCGTTGCTGGTCGTTTGTTGGAAGAGCTAGGGCAGACAGTTATCGTTCTTAATATAGAAGATGGTCGTGCCAAGGGCAGTGCTCGTAGCGTGGAAGCTGTCGATATTTTTGAGGCTCTGGATCCCCATCGAGACCTCTTTATCGCCTTTGGCGGCCATGCTGGTGCAGCAGGAATGACGCTGGAAGTTGAGAAACTTTCAGATTTATCTCAGGTTTTGGAAGACTATATCCGTGAAAAAGGCGCAGATGCTAGTGGTAAGAACAAGTTAAATCTAGATGAAGAGCTAGACTTGGAGACGCTTAGCTTGGAAACGGTCAAAAGTTTTGAACGCTTGGCACCTTTTGGAATGGACAATCAGAAACCTGTCTTTTATATCAAGGATTTTCATGTCGAAAGTGCCAGAACCATGGGAGCAGGCAATGCCCACCTCAAACTAAAAATTTCCAAGGGTGAGGCGAGTTTTGAAGTGGTGGCCTTCGGACAAGGTAGATGGGCAACAGAGTTTGCTCAAACCAAGAATCTAGAATTGGCAGTCACCCTGTCTGTCAACCAATGGAATGGCCAAACTGCCCTCCAGTTAATGATGGTGGATGCGCGTGTGGAGGGTGTTCAACTCTTTAACATTCGTGGGAAGAACGTAGCCCTGCCAGAAGGGGTTCCAGTCTTGGATTTCTCTGGAGAGGTGCCAGATTTAGCGACTAGTGATGCTGTGGTTGTGAAAACCATTCCCGAGGATATTACCCTGCTGAAGGCCATTTTTCAAGAACAGCACTTCTCTGCTGTCTATTTCAAAAATGACATTGACAAGGCCTACTATCTGACAGGTTATGGAACTAGAGAGCAGTTTGCAAAATTGTATAAGACCATTTACCAGTTCCCAGAGTTTGATATTCGCTACAAGCTCAAAGATTTGGCGGCTTATCTCAATATCCAACAAATCTTGCTGGTCAAGATGATCCAAGTATTTGAGGAACTGGGCTTTGTAACTATCAAAGATGGGGTCATGACAGTCAATAAAGAAGCGCCAAAAAGGGAAATTGCTGAAAGTCAGATTTACCAAAATCTCAAACAAACTGTAAAAAATCAAGAAATGATGGCGTTGGGTACCGTGCAAGAAATTTATGACTTTTTAATGGAAAAAGAGTAGATCATAGGAAAGAGTTGGGAAACCAGCTCTTTTTTGAAAACAAATCTTCATTTTGAAAATCATTAAAAAAATGGTATAATGGTAGGAAAAGATTCGGCTAAAAGTAGTGCTTTTAGAATAAAAGGGCAAGCAACCCTATAATCAAGAAAAACTAAGCTTTCGGAGGAAAAATGAGTAATATCAGTTTAACAACACTTGGTGGTGTACGTGAAAACGGGAAAAATATGTATATCGCTGAAATCGATGGGTCTATTTTCGTTTTGGATGCAGGTCTGAAATATCCTGAAAATGAACAACTAGGGGTGGACGTAGTTATTCCAAATATGGACTACCTTTTTGAAAATAGCGACCGTATCGCTGGCGTCTTCTTGACCCACGGGCATGCAGATGCTATTGGTGCTCTGCCTTATCTCTTGGCTGAAGCCAAGGTACCTGTATTTGGCTCTGAGTTGACCATTGAGTTGGCCAAACTCTTTGTCAAAGGAAATGACACAGTTAAGAAATTCAATGATTTCCATGTCATCGATGAGGATACGGAGATTGATTTTGGAGGGACTGTGGTGTCCTTCTTCCGTACGACCCACTCTATCCCAGAAAGTTTGGGTGTGGTCTTGAAGACAGCTGAAGGTAGCATCGTTTATACAGGTGACTTCAAATTTGACCAGACAGCTAGTGAATCTTATGCCACAGACTTTGCTCGTTTGGCAGAAATCGGTCGTGATGGAGTTCTAGCTCTTCTTAGCGATTCAGCCAATGCGGACAGTAATATCCAAGTGGCTAGCGAAAGTGAAGTTGGGGACGAGATTACTCAAACCATTTCGGACTGGGATGGTCGTATCATTGTTGCAGCAGTAGCCAGCAACCTCTCTCGTATCCAGCAGGTGTTTGACGCTGCGGATGCAACAGGCCGTCGTGTGGTCTTGACAGGATTCGATATTGAAAATATCGTCCGTACTGCTATTCGCCTTAAGAAATTGTCTCTAGCCAATGAGAGTCTTTTGATTAAACCAAAAGATATGTCTCGCTTTGAAGACCATGAGTTGATTATCCTTGAGACAGGCCGTATGGGTGAGCCTATCAACGGTCTTCGTAAGATGTCGATTGGTCGCCACCGTTATGTGGAAATCAAGGACGGTGACTTGGTCTATATCGTAACGACTCCATCTATCGCCAAAGAAGCAGTTATGGCGCGTGTGGAAAACATGATTTACCAAGCTGGTGGAGTTGTCAAACTGATCACTCAAAGCTTGCGTGTGTCAGGGCATGGAAATGCGCGTGATTTGCAGTTGATGATCAATCTCTTGCAACCCAAGTATCTCTTCCCGATTCAAGGGGAATACCGCGAGTTGGATGCCCATGCTAAGGCTGCTATGGCAGTTGGGATGTTGCCAGAACGCATTTTCATCCCTAAAAAGGGAACCAGCATGGCTTATGAGAATGGGGACTTTGTCCCAGCTGGCGCGGTTTCGGCAGGGGATGTCTTGATTGACGGAAATGCTATCGGCGATGTTGGAAATGTGGTTCTTCGTGACCGTAAGGTCTTGTCAGAGGACGGTATTTTCATCGTAGCAATTACCGTTAATCGTCGTGAGAAGAAAATTGTGGCCAAGGCTCGTGTTCACACGCGTGGATTTGTTTATCTCAAGAAGAGTCGCGATATTCTCCGTGAAAGTTCAGAATTGATTAACCAAACGGTAGAAGACTATCTGCAAGGAGATGACTTTGACTGGGCAGATCTCAAAGGGAAGGTTCGTGATAATCTGACCAAGTATCTCTTTGACCAAACCAAACGTCGTCCAGCCATTCTACCAGTAGTCATGGAAGCAAAATAATCGTTGAAATAAACAGAGAGAAAGTCGAGTTTCGGCTTTTTCTTATAGAAAAATAGAGGAAAAATTATGGCAGTAATGAAAATTGAGTATTACTCAGAAGTTTTGGATATGGAGTGGGGAGTGAATGTCCTCTATCCTGATGCCAATCGAGTGGAAGAACCAGAGTGTGAAGATATTCCCGTCTTGTACCTCTTGCACGGGATGTCTGGCAATCAAAATAGTTGGCTCAAGCGGACCAATGTAGAACGCTTGCTTCGAGGAAGCAATCTCATCGTTGTCATGCCCAATACCAGCAACGGTTGGTACACCGATACCCAGTATGGTTTTGACTATTACACAGCTCTAGCAGAGGAATTGCCACAGGTTTTGAAACGCTTCTTCCCTAACATGACCAGCAAGCGTGAAAAGGCCTTTATCGCTGGTCTCTCTATGGGAGGCTACGGCTGTTTCAAATTGGCTCTTGCTACAAATCGTTTTTCTCATGCAGCTAGTTTTTCAGGTGCTCTTAGTTTTCAAGATTTTTCTCCTGAGAGCCAAAATTTGGGGACGCCAGCTTACTGGAGAGGTGTTTTTGGGGAAATTAAAGATTGGACAACTAGTCCTTATTCTCTTGAAAGTCTGGCTAAAAAATCGGATAAAAAGACCAAACTTTGGGCTTGGTGTGGCGAGCAGGATTTCTTGTACGAAGCCAATAATCTCGCAGTGAAAAATCTCAAAAAACTGGGATTTGATGTGACCTATAGCCATAGTGCTGGAACTCACGAATGGTACTACTGGGAAAAACAATTGGAACGGTTCTTAGCAACCCTACCAATCGATTTCAAATTAGAAGAGAGATTAAGCTAGTTTAGTTTGTATTACTCTTTCAATAACCATGTCTTCTATGGAATAGAAACTAAAATATGTTTTTACTAGACTTTCTAAACAAAAATAGTAGAATAGTAGTTAAATTCTATTATTGTTGGAAAGAGAGTAAGAGATGTATCGTTATCAAATTGGCATTCCCACATTAGAATATGATCAGTTTGTTAAAGAACATGAATTAGTCAATGTATTACAAAGTAGTGCTTGGGAAGAGGTTAAGTCTGATTGGCAACATGAAAAGTTTGGCGCCTACCGAGGAGATAAATTACTGGCTACAGCTAGTATTTTGATTAAAACTCTTCCTCTAGGCTATAGAATGTTTTATATTCCAAGAGGTCCTGTATTAGATTATAAGGATGCTGAACTCTTGAACTTTGTTCTTCAATCCATTAAGTCCTATGCTCGAAGCAAGAGAGCGATTTTTGTGATTTTTGACCCAAGTATTTGCCTATCGCAAAGTTCAATCAAGCATGAAAAAATAGAATATCCTGAAAATATGGCTATTATTGAAAATTTGCAAAGAATGGGAGTAAGGTGGTCAGGAAAGACCGATGGAATGGGAGATACCATTCAGCCTCGTATTCAGGCAAAAGTATACAAGGAAAATTTTACAGAAGATAAACTTTGCAAGTCAACAAAACAAGCTATTCGATCCGCTCGAAATAAGGGCGTAGAGATTCAGATTGGTAGAGATGAATTGTTAGAATCTTTCTCGTTTTTGATGAAAAAAACTGAGAAGCGAAAAGATATCCATTTGAGGAATGAAGCCTATTATAAAAAATTGTTAGATAATTTTAAGGACAAGGCCTACATTACGCTGGCTACTCTGGATATCGCTAAGCGTTTACGAGAATTAGAAGAACAGTTAGCGAAAAACTTAGCGTTGGAAGAGGCGTTTACTGAGTCGACTCGAACTTCAAAAGTAGAAGCCCAGAAGAAGGAAAAAGAGCGTTTGGTAGAAGAAAGAGATTTCTTGCAGAGATATCTGAATGAAGAAAAATCAAACATTCCTTTAGCAGCTACTTTGAGTTTGGAATTTGGTAATACCTCTGTTAATCTATATGCTGGTATGGATGATGCTTTTAAACGTTATAATGCACCAATTTTAACTTGGTATGAAACAGCTCGCTATGCCTTTGAGCGAGGTATGGTGTGGCAAAATTTAGGTGGTGTTGAAAACTCTCTCAATGGTGGACTTTACCATTTTAAGGAAAAATTTAATCCAACGATTGAAGAATACTTGGGTGAGTTTACAATGCCCACCCATCCTCTTTATTCTCTGTTAAGAATCGCTCTTGATTTTCGCAAGGCATTAAGAACAAAACATCATAGAAGGTAAGTACATGGCATTAATTACACTCACAAAAGAAGAATTTCAAGCTTATTCTGATCAGGTCTCTTCTCGTTCTTTTATGCAATCTGTCCAGATGGGGGACTTGTTAGAAAAAAGAGGGGCTCGAATTGTTTATCTTGCATTGAAACAAGAAGGAGAAATTCAAGTTGCAGCTCTGGTTTATAGCTTGCCCATGCTGGGTGGCCTACATATGGAGATCAATTCGGGGCCGATTTATACCCAACAAGATGCTCTCCCAGTTTTTTATGCGGAGTTAAAAGAATATGCCAAGCAAAATGGTGTATTAGAGTTGCTTGTAAAACCTTATGAAACTTATCAAACTTTTGATGGTGAAGGTAATCCAATAGATGCTGAGAAAAAAAGTATTATTCAAGATTTGACTGATTTAGGTTATCAATTTGATGGTTTAAAAACAGGTTACCCAGGTGGAGAACCGGATTGGTTATATTGTAAAGATTTGAATGAGCTAACTGAAAAGACCTTGCTTAACAGTTTTAGTAAAAAGGGGAAAGCTTTGGTGAAAAAGGCTGATACATTTGGTATTCAGTTGAAAAAATTAAATCGTGAAGAACTTTCAATTTTTAAAGATATAACAAAAACAACCTCTGAACGTCGAGAATATAGTGATAAAAGTTTAGAATATTATGAGCATTTTTATGACTCTTTTGGAGAAAAAGCCGAGTTTGTAATTGCTATTCTAAATTTAGGAGAATATATACAAAATTTAATACATAAGCAAAAAGAATTATCTGAAAAAATAGCTACCTCATTACTCTTATTAGAACAATATCCAGATTCTGCACAAAAGAAAAAAGAACACAAAGAGTTGGCTAGGCAGTATGAAAGCTTTGAAGTTCGAAAAGCAGAAGCACGAGAGTTGATTGAAAAATATGGAGAGAAAGATCTTGTCTTAGCAGGTAGTTTATTTATTTATATGCCTCAAGAAACGACCTATCTTTTTAGTGGTTCCTATACTGAGTTTAATAAATTTTATGCCCCTACGCTACTTCAGAAATATGTTATGTTGGAAAGCATAAAACGTGGGATACCTAAATACAACTTCCTAGGGATTCAAGGGATTTTTGATGGTAGTGATGGCGTTTTGCGTTTTAAACAAAATTTTAATGGCTATATTGTACGTAAAGTAGGGACTTTCCGTTATCATCCATCGCCTTTAAAATACAAAGCTATTCAGTTACTCAAAAAAATATTAGGGCGATAAGATAAGAAAGTCGTTCTTTAGTTTTCTTTCAGCTTGTTTTAGTAAAATAGCCTTTATTTGCTAGAAAGGTGGAGAGATATGCGCTGGCTTTTTCGTTTGATAGGAGCTTTCTTTTCTTTTATTTGGCGTTTGTTTTGGCGCCTGGTTTGGATTGTTTTGCTTTTATGCACACTTGCTTTCGGAATTCTCTGGTATCTAAACGGGGATTTTCAAGGAGCGCTAAAGCAAGCAGAACGGTCAGTAAAAATTGGTCAACAAAGTATCGACCAATGGGAAAAAACAGGGCAACTGCCTAAGTTAAATCAGACAGATAGCCACCAACACTCTGAAGGAAGGTGGCCGCAGGCTTCTGCTCGTATTTACCTAGATCCCCAGATGGATTCACACTTTCAAGAGGCTTATGTAGAAGCAATCCAGAATTGGAATCAAACGGGTGCTTTTAACTTTGAAATTGTCACTGAGTCCAGCAAGGCAGATATCTTGGCTACGGAGATGAATAACGGAGGTACTCCTGTGGCAGGAGAGGCGGAAAGTCAGACCAATCTCTTAACAGGACAATTCTTGTCTGTCACGGTGCGGTTGAATCACTATTATCTGTCCAATCCTAACTATGGGTATTCCTATGAGCGCCTTGTCCATACTGCAGAACATGAGTTAGGTCATGCGATCGGCTTGGACCATACAGATGAGAAGTCTGTCATGCAACCTGCAGGTTCCTTTTATGGTATCCAGGAAGAGGATGTTGCAAACCTCCGAAAAATATATGAGACTAGTGAGTAGGGAACAATTTTTCCCTACTTTTTTGCTATAATGGAACTATGAATAACTTGATTAAATCAAAACTAGAGCTCTTGCCGACCAGCCCTGGTTGCTACATTCACAAGGATAAAAACGGCACCATTATCTATGTAGGAAAGGCCAAAAATCTGCGTAATCGCGTGAGGTCTTATTTCCGTGGAAGTCATGATACTAAGACAGAGGCTCTGGTATCTGAAATTGTGGATTTTGAATTTATCGTTACTGAGTCTAATATTGAGGCCCTTCTCCTAGAAATCAACCTGATCAAGGAAAATAAGCCTAAATACAATATCATGCTCAAGGATGATAAGTCTTATCCTTTCATCAAGATTACCAATGAACGCTATCCTCGTTTGATTATCACCCGACAGGTCAAAAAGGACGGAGGTCTCTACTTTGGACCTTATCCCGATGTGGGGGCAGCCAATGAAATCAAGCGGCTACTGGATCGGATTTTCCCTTTTCGTAAGTGTACCAATCCACCGTCTAAGGTCTGTTTTTACTATCATATCGGTCAATGTATGGCCCATACCATCTGTAAGAAGGATGAGGCCTATTTCAAGTCTATGGCTCAGGAGGTTTCTGATTTCTTAAAAGGACAGGATGACAAAATCATCGATGACCTCAAGGGCAAGATGGCAAGTGCTGCCCAGACTATGGAATTTGAACGTGCGGCGGAATATCGTGACCTGATTCAGGCCATTGGAACCCTTCGGACCAAGCAACGGGTTATGGCGAAAGATTTGCAAAATCGGGACGTCTTTGGTTACTATGTGGATAAGGGCTGGATGTGTGTTCAGGTTTTCTTTGTTCGTCAGGGCAAGCTTATTGAGCGCGATGTCAATCTTTTCCCTTATTATAATGATCCGGATGAGGACTTTCTAACCTATGTAGGACAATTCTATCAAGAAAAATCTCATCTAGTTCCCAATGAGGTGCTGATTCCGCAGGATATTGACGAAGAAGCTGTCAAGGTTTTGGTGGATACCAAGATTCTCAAACCCCAGCGTGGAGAGAAAAAGCAGCTGGTCAATTTGGCTATAAAGAATGCCCGAGTCAGCCTAGAGCAGAAATTCAACCTGCTAGAAAAATCAGTCGAAAAGACCCAAGGGGCTATTGAAAATCTAGGACGCTTGCTCAAAATCCCGACACCAGTCCGCATCGAATCTTTTGATAACTCCAATATCATGGGAACCAGTCCTGTTTCGGCTATGGTGGTCTTTGTTAACGGCAAGCCTAGTAAGAAGGATTACCGTAAGTATAAAATCAAGACTGTGGTTGGGCCAGACGATTATGCTAGTATGCGAGAGGTTATTCGCAGGCGTTATGGTCGAGTTCAACGTGACGGCTTGACTCCGCCAGATTTGATTGTCATTGATGGGGGACAAGGTCAGGTCAATATCGCCAAGCAAGTCATACAAGAGGAACTGGGTTTGGATATTCCCATTGCAGGTTTGCAAAAGAATGACAAGCACCAAACCCATGAATTGCTCTTTGGAGATCCGCTTGAGGTGGTGGAGTTATCTCGCAATTCTCAGGAATTTTTCCTCCTCCAACGCATTCAAGATGAGGTGCACCGCTTTGCCATTACTTTCCATCGCCAACTGCGCTCTAAAAATTCCTTTTCTTCACAACTGGATGGAATTGAAGGGCTGGGACCTAAACGCAAGCAAAATCTCATGAAGCATTTCAAGTCTTTGACCAAAATCAAGGAAGCCAGTGTGGATGAGATTGTCGAAGTTGGAGTACCTAGAGCTGTTGCAGAGGCTGTGCAGAGGAAGTTGAACCCGCAGGAAGAAGAGGAATTAGCTCAAGTGGCGGAAGAAAGAGTAGATTACCAAACGGAAACTGGGCATGATTAAAAGAGACCTTCTTTTCCTGAATAGAATTGTGCAAACTAAAAACGATTGGCAGTCCAATCGTTTTTAATATATCTTATACTCAATGAAAATCAAAGAGCAAACTAGGAAGCAAGCCGTAGGCAGTACTTGAGTACGGCAAGGCGAAACTGACGTGGTTTGAAGAGATTTTCGAAGAGTATTATTGTAACTGAGATTGATCTGGGAGGTAAGAGCCACCTAGATAGGTATTGCTGAGTTTTTCGAGTGTTCCATCTTGATAGAGTTCTTTGAGTGCTTTATCAAATTGCTCTTTAAACTCTTTCTGGTCGCTTGAGAAAACGATATAGTTGTTGGGGCTATCGGCAGAAGGTAAGTCAACAAGAGAAAGGTCTAAGCCACGGTCCTTGATAATCTTTTGAACGGATACCTTGTCAAAAACTAGGAAATCAAACTCTCCGTTAGCAAGGTCTAGGATTCGTTTGCCGATATCTTCACCAGAAAAATCTATAGTAGCAGGATTATCAGTGTGTTTCTGATTCCAGTTATTGATGAATTGAGCGTTTGAAGTTCCGGTATCCTCTTGAGTTGTTTTGCCAGCGATTTGGTCAAGAGAAGTTAAAGGATTTTTCTTGTTGCTGACGAGGACGAGGGGATTGTTTGAAATTGGAAGTGAGTAGAGGTATTTTTCAGCACGCTCTTTTGTGTAACTCAAGTTATTTGCCGCAGCTTGATAGTGACCAGAATCAAGTCCTGGGAAGATACTTTCCCAGGCAGTTCTTTGAAATTGAATCTCGTAGTCGCTGAGTTTTTCATCTACTGCTTTTAGAACTTCAATATCGAAGCCTGTCAGATTGCCTTTATCTTCGTAGTCAAATGGTGGCACATCGCCAGCTGTAGCAACGACGATTGTCTTTTGAGAGCTGGTTTCTTTCGGTGTAGCTTGATTTCCACAGGCAACTAAAAATGGGAAGATGAGTAGTAAAAGGCTAAATTTTTTCATAATGTCTCCATTCAAATGTAAAGTACTTGCTAGTTTATCAGAAACTTTCCTGATGAACCAATATATATTTTTTATGGCTGTGATAAAAAAACTTAATCATGGAAAATCTCTGCAAGCTCTTTCAAATTATGGTAGAATGGAAGCAGTAGAATTAGAAAAGGAAATCGATTATGAAATTTCTTGAATTAAACAAAAAACGTCATGCGACTAAGCATTTCACTGATAAGCCGGTTGATCCAAAAGATGTGCGTACGGCTATCGAAATTGCAACCTTGGCACCAAGTGCCCACAACAGCCAGCCATGGAAATTTGTAGTGGTGCGTGAGAAAAATGCCGAACTAGCAAAATTGGCTTACGGTTCAAACTTTGAACAGGTATCATCAGCGCCTGTAACTATTGCCTTGTTTACAGACACAGATTTGGCTAAACGTGCTCGTAAGATTGCCCGAGTTGGTGGTGCTAATAACTTTTCTGAAGAGCAACTTCAATATTTTATGAAGAATTTGCCTGCTGAATTTGCCCGTTACAATGAACAACAAGTCAGCGACTACCTAGCCCTCAATGCAGGTTTGGTTGCTATGAACTTGGTTCTGGCTCTTACAGACCAAGGAATCGGATCAAATCTTATTCTTGGTTTTGACAAATCAAAAGTCAATGAAGTTTTGGATATCGAAGACCGCTTCCGCCCAGAACTCTTGATTACAGTGGGATACACAGACGAAAAATTGGAACCAAGTTACCGCTTGCCAGTAGATGAAATCATCGAGAAAAGATAGAAAGAAGAAAAAAATGACAACAATTGATTTTACAGCAGAAGTAGAAAAACGCAAAGAAGACCTCTTGGCTGACTTGTTTAGCCTTTTGGAAATCAACTCAGAACGTGACGATAGCAAGGTTGATGCCCAGCATCCATTTGGACCTGGGCCGGTAAAAGCCTTGGAAAAATTCCTTGAAATCGCAGACCGCGATGGCTACCCAACTAAAAATGTTGACAACTATGCAGGACATTTTGAGTTTGGTGAAGGAGAAGAAGTCCTCGGAATCTTTGCCCACATGGACGTAGTGCCTGCTGGTAGCGGTTGGGACACAGAACCTTACACACCAACTATCAAAGATGGTCGCCTTTATGCGCGTGGTGCTTCTGATGACAAGGGACCTACAACAGCTTGTTACTATGGCTTGAAAATCATCAAAGAATTAGGTCTTCCAACTTCTAAGAAAGTTCGCTTTATTGTCGGAACAGACGAAGAATCAGGCTGGGCAGACATGGACTACTATTTCGAGCACGTAGGACTTGCAAAACCAGACTTCGGTTTCTCTCCAGATGCTGAATTCCCTATCATCAACGGTGAAAAAGGAAATATTACTGAATACCTCCACTTTGCAGGAGAAAATGCAGGTGCTGCCCGTCTTCACAGCTTTACAGGTGGTTTGCGTGAAAACATGGTACCTGAATCAGCAACAGCAGTCGTTTCAGGTGATTTGGCTGACTTGCAAGCTAAACTAGATGCCTTTGTTGCAGAACACAAACTTAGAGGAGAACTCCAAGAAGAAGCTGGTCAATACAAGGTGACTATCATTGGGAAATCAGCCCATGGTGCTATGCCTGCTTCAGGTGTCAATGGGGCGACTTACCTAGCTCTCTTCCTCAGCCAGTTCGACTTTGCTGGACCAGCAAAAGACTACCTTGATATTGCTGGTAAAATTCTCTTGAACGACCATGAGGGTGAAAACCTTAAGATTGCCCATGTTGATGAAAAGATGGGTGCCCTTTCTATGAATGCCGGTGTCTTCCGCTTTGATGAAACAAGTGCTGACAATACCATTGCCCTCAACATCCGCTATCCAAAAGGAACAAGTCCAGAGCAAATCAAGTCAATTCTTGAAAACTTGCCAGTTGCTTCTGTTAGCTTGTCTGAACACGGTCACACACCTCACTATGTGCCAATGGAAGATCCACTTGTCCAAAACTTGTTGAATGTTTATGAAAAACAAACTGGACTTAAAGGTCATGAGCAAGTCATCGGTGGTGGAACTTTTGGTCGTTTGCTCGAACGTGGGGTTGCCTACGGTGCTATGTTCCCAGACTCAATTGATACCATGCACCAAGCCAATGAATTTATCGCCTTGGACGATCTCTTCCGAGCTGCAGCAATCTATGCCGAAGCTATTTACGAATTGATCAAATAAAACGATAGAAGTCTGAGATTGTATGCTTAGACTTCTTTTTGGAGGGAAAGTAGATGTCTCAAATTGAAAGAATCAAGCAGGCTATCATGGTGGATCCGCAGAATGCCAGCTATACCGAACGTGGCATCGAGCCTCTCTTTGCAGCGCCAAAGACTGCTCGCATCAATATCATCGGTCAGGCGCCGGGACTTAAAACCCAAGAAGCAGGCCTTTACTGGAAGGACAAAAGTGGTGACCGCTTGCGGGACTGGCTAGGTGTGGATGAAGATACCTTTTACAATTCAGGTTATTTTGCTGTTTTGCCTATGGATTTCTACTTTCCAGGCCATGGCAAGTCAGGTGATTTACCACCGCGAGCGGGTTTTGCAGAAAAATGGCATCCTCAGCTCTTGAAAGAATTGCCAGATATTCAATTGACCCTTTTGATTGGGCAATATGCACAAGCCTACTATTTACAGGAAAAAATCAGTGGCAAGGTGACAGAACGGGTAAAACATTACCAGAACTACTTGCCAACCTATTTTCCACTAGTTCACCCCTCACCGCGAAATCAAATCTGGATGGCCAAAAATCCTTGGTTTGAGTCAGAAGTGGTGCCAGATTTGAAAAAAAGAATTAAATCTATTTTAGGAGAAAAAAATGAAAGAAATTTCCTTTGACGCATTTTACCAGCTTTACCAAAACGACCAACTTTCTCTAGTGGACGTGAGAGAAGTGGATGAGTTTGAAGCTCTTCATTTAGAAGGTGCTCAGAATCTTCCTCTGAGTCAACTGACTGATACCTATGATCAATTGGACAAGGACCAGTTACATTATGTTATCTGTAAATCTGGAATGAGATCAGCGCGTGCTTGCCAATTCCTAGCTGACCAAGGTTATGAAGTTATCAATGTCCAAGGTGGCATGATGGCTTTTGAAGAACTTTAAACAGTAGAATTTTCTCCTGCTTGGTGTGGACTGGGTAGGAGAATTTTATTTTTAGATAATTCTCATTTTTAAGAATCTTGAAAACATTCAATATTTACTTCGTGAAGCTTTTTTCATACTCCTATTCATGATATACTAGGTCAGTATTTTATAAATATGAAGGAGATTTTTATGGCTAAAAAAGGTGCCTTAACAGGTTTACTCCTGTTTGGAATATTTTTTGGTGCGGGGAACTTGATTTTTCCGCCTTCTCTAGGTGCTCTATCTGGAGAACATTTTCTTCCTGCCATCGCAGGTTTTGTCTTTTCAGGTGTCGGTATCGCCGTCTTGACTCTTATTATTGGAACGCTAAATCCTAAAGGATATATCTACGAGATTTCAACGAAGATAGCGCCTTGGTTTGCGACTCTTTACCTCTCAGTTCTTTACTTGTCAATCGGTCCATTCTTTGCTATTCCACGTACTGCTACAACGGCTTACGAAGTAGGGATTAGCCCCCTTTTGTCGGATGCAAATAAAGGGCTTGGCTTGATTGTCTTTACCGTGCTTTACTTTGCAGCGGCGTATTTAATCTCGCTTAATCCATCAAAAATCTTGGACCGTATCGGCCGTATCTTAACGCCAGTCTTTGCGATTTTGATTGTTATCTTGGTTGTTCTAGGAGCTATCAAATACGGTGGAACAAGTCCTCAAGCTGCTTCAGCTGCGTATCAAGCTTCTGCCTTTGGTACAGGTTTCCTAGAAGGTTATAATACCTTGGATGCCCTTGCCTCAGT
>FLSE01015694.1_pt1 | contig 14651 bp, 12 predicted proteins | sample 1550461 | NCBI WGS metagenome assembly FLSE01 (sample SAMEA4031758, study PRJEB14383) | metagenome | biome: human; feature: oral; material: saliva | place: Philippines | collected 2014 | reverse complement strand
CTTAATGCGTTTAATTTTTCCATTTCCTAGATATAATTGATAGCGAATCGCTCCTTTGTTAGTCTGAAATTCAACCTTAGCCAGGGACGAATTGCCCCCAGCTCGGTCAAATATAATGCTTTGTCCTGATGGTGCCTGAATTCCTTTAGGAACTGTCAACTTTTGACTGCCATTACTGATCGTCTGTCCATCTAAGTTCAAGCTGGTCTTTTGCTGACTGGCTAGACTGCGTTTTTGTGTTTCCCGATAGAGTTCTTCAAACTCCATAAAGAAAATCTGCTCCTCTACCGCTGCAAAAGTGGACTGGACAGAACCGGACAAGCCCAAAGCAAGGATACTCACAAGTCCCAAAACTAAGAGACTTTCAAGCATAGTAAAGGCCTTAATCTGCAACAGTTTGACTGGTTTTTTGTTTTGCATGGTAGTCTTTGTAAGCTTTAGCTTGCTCAGCTGTGATACGACCGTCCGCTTGTAATTTGCTGAGGCTGGCATCATCATTTTTATCCAAACGATAAAGTTCTGCCTGGCTTTCCACGACCTTGACAACAGCAGCTTTTCCTTTATCATCTACGGCATCCTTTTGCTTGGTCAAATTGGGTACAAAGAGCAAGAGAAGAACGCTGATGATGAGCAAGACCACTAACATTTCAATCAAGGATAGTAAAATTTTTGATAAAAAGTACTTCAAGAGAAAACAAAAAAACCGCAAGCTTTTGCCTGCGGTTACAATTCGAACAATATTTTAGAATTTCCTTTCTATTTTTTAAAAATTATTTTGTGGTAATGAGCCCATCTGGCTCAACCGTGAACTCTGGCTTATCTGCCATTGTGCCGTCTGAATTGAGGTAGTACCAACCAGAACCGTCTGCTGACTTAATGAACTGCTTGGATTTCATGTCGCCATCCTTGGCATCGAGGTAGTACCAGTGCTCCTTGTACTTGACCCAGCCAGTGGCCATGGCACCAGTTTCTTTGAAATAGTACCACTTATTAGCGATAAGCGCCCAACCAGTAGCCATTGCACCACTTGGGAGTAAGTAATACCAGTATCCGTCCGTATGCTTGTGCCAAGCGTTAGCCTTCATGTAACCGTTGCTATCGAAGTAATACCAGACATCGTCAATCTTCTGCCAGCTATTAGCAGGGTAAGAGCCGTCTGAATTAACATGCCACCAGCCAGTCGCATTTTTCTTCCAGCCGATTTCGATATCATCGCCACCAAGCATTTCTTGAACAGTTGAACCGAGCGATTGATAATGCTTGATTTTAGCAATCACATAGTCACGCAAGCTATCATTATAGCCACCGTGCAATTCAAGGGAACGAGCAGGGCACGAGGTGCTTGAAAACTCATTGTGGAACTTGATATTTGAATAGTTTGGAGTATCACCGTAGTAAGTCATGTCTTCGGCCATTTGGCGCAATACCATATTTTCATTTTCGATAAATTCGGCATCTGATGCGCTTAACTGCTGGCATACTTCATAGCTAAGAGAGTTCATGTTAGCATCGTAGTTAGCAGCAGACCATGAACCATTAAATGTGTCTTCGACTCGCACAATTGCATCTCTTGTGATGTAATAATGTGCGAAACCAAGTTCAGCCTGGCCATTGTCATATCGTGACTGGAGCCATTCGATGTAGGCCTTTGCACTTTTTGAACCAGCATCATTATGTAAGACATAATATTTCGGACGTTCAGTTGGACGGGAGCCTGAAATCCCATTAAAAATTGTATAGTTAATGATTTCTACCATCCTTATTCCCCTTTCCAGGCTTCGTTCATGCGTTTCACTGCTGACTCGACAAATGTGTCGAGTTCTTTGTCGGTCATGCTGATGTTGTATTTTGTAAGCTCAGCACGGATTTTAGTGCGGGCTTGCTCCAGCTTCTCTTCGCCCTTATAGCCAGTTTCGGATGCTACCTGCTCAACGGCATTGACCGCATTTTTGGCCAAGATTTCAACGATTTTGATAGTCTTTTCTCCACCTTTTTTAATCAAAAAATCTTTGATAGATTTGACTGCGATACCAGCCAAAACAGTCAAGATTCCAGTAGCTGATGCTACGATAATTTCAGTAATTTGTTGCATGTGTTATTCTCCTTTTTCGATTTCTTCCATGCGGTCGTTCATGCGTACCATTTCTTTTTGAATGTCTCCGACCGTGTGTGTAATTGTCGTTAATTCTGTAGTGGTTTTTTCCAGGTGAGTCATCAAACGCTCTTCTCGTCTATTAGAGTCGGCCTTTGATTGCTCATGCAAATCCATAATCTTCTTCTCTCGCTTGTCCGAAGTCTTAATAAGATATCGAATTATAATAAAGAAAAGCAAGATAAACAAAATCGCCCAAGCTACCTGACTTTGAGCGATTTTTTCAGCTTCTTCAATCAGCATACAACCTCCTTCTACTCGATACGTGGCATGACCACGGTAAGCACACCTTGCTGTAGCATTTCAGCAAGCGACTGCTCTTTGTATGTGTAGCCCTCTGTTGCTTGCATCTGGAACTTGAAGATAGTCTTAGTTCCACTCGGCCATTTCGGATTCGTATCAAACGGATAAGGCATTGCGACAATATCGCCGTTTCCGTAGCGTGTACTTTTAACAAGTGGCTTGATGAACCCAGCTACTTTATTGTAAGCATAAGTAGGCATACCGCCGTTTTGAGAAATAGCCAAAGCGATGAGAACCTCAGTGATAGCTGAAACAGTATCAAGATTTTCCTTGTTTTCACTAGCAGCTTGCTCAGCTTTATCCGTTGCCTCTTTGTTCTTTTGCAGCTCTTGAGTTACCTTGCTAAAGCGTTCATTTTCAGCACGCTGTGGAAAATTTTCTTGATAGAGAGCTTCCAAGGCTAACGCAAAAAGCTCAGTATTTGACAAATTGATTTTATCAGCTGGTAGCAAGATAGGTACGATAGCACCATCTGAATTAACAAGTGTGACCTTTGTAGCGGATTCTTTCCCGCTTGCGTCAAATTCTTGGGATTTTGTCCCGTACTCTAATTTCATAGTTCCTCCTTAAATTTTGAATGAAATATTGTCAAAGTTGAGCCATGTAGCGTCAACATTCCCTTTGACTACTACATTACCGCTCGGATAGATACCTAAAACAGCCATACCATAGCTATTATTTAGAGCTGATACAAACATGGTTTGTTTAGGTCTAAAACCGACAGGTAAGACACCAATAACCGTCTCTTTTGTTGTTCTGCCTTTGTAAGCCGTGCCTCTGATGTAAACCACTCCATCAAATGTTTTTGAGTACTGAACTTTGTCGTAATCAGGATGATGTACCCAGCTGTTTTGCAAAGGTAGGACTTGCCAAGCAGAGTCTTGAGTGTATTTTTGGATGTCATCTTTTGTAGCAATCTCTTTCCATTGCGTTGGGGCCCATTTATTGGCGTTATTATAGACTCTAACAAATACACGTCCTGTCCCTATTGAGGTAAAAAATTGGACACCTTTCCAGCTATCAAGCCAAAAATTTTGATACAGACCCCACTCACCGTTTTTTCCTGTTGGGTTGTCATCGTATTTGCCAGATCTCCAACCAAATTCTGTAGCTTGCTTATTCCAAATGTCATCCCATTGAGCGCTGCCTCTACCTATACCCCCATTATTAGCAGTCAGTTGATACTGTTGAATAGGCTGGTCATTAGCGTAGATGTCCCCTTTAACATCAAGAGCGCCACGCTCTCTGATTTTGTTGACCCCAACCCCTGAGCGGTCGTAAGACAAAACTACGCTTTCTGTGGGCACGTTGACCATGAACTCAGTACGAGTGAATTTGTCCTCTAACGTGCCGATTACAACCCACGACTGATTAGCTAGATAATTTCCTGCAAGATTAGCCTGTGAATTGACTAGACTTGAGATACTTGTCCAGGATCCAGTAGCTGATCCTGTATCTACTTGATAGTTAGTAGTCCCAAGCCTTGCAACCTTGAATGTCAAGGTCATAGTGTTTTTTTGACTTCCTGATACAGTCAGAGGGGCGATTTTGGCATTTCTCGTAGCGGTCAAGGTGCTAGAGGTTGAGCCTGTCCTTGCAATACTAAAGCTCAAGGCAGGAGCAAAATACTCAAGCACGGTCACGGATACCTCTCTGGTATCAGACCAGCGTCCACGGCTATCAGACACGCTCGCTCTGATTTTGATTGTGCCATGGTAGTTCATAATTCCAAGACTTCCACCGTTTGAACTTGTGGACTGGTTTTTGCCGACAATTTCAGCATAGTATCCAGTGATGGATGAGCCGTAGGAGCCGACCGCACCATTAAATGCTACTTTGATGTTAGAGATTACCTGAATGAACGTGTTTCCGTTTGGGATAAGGTTCTGAGCAGCGCCATTTAGGTCCGACAGGGAAACTCCTGTAAATGTGGGTTTTACGTTACTTGGTACGCTAGCGGTCAAGGTTGTTGACTGCGTTCCTGTCTTAGTAGAGCCTGAGTAGGTATCTACATAGATGGTACCTGTGCCACTCGCTGAGCTGGGAATGTCATTTGCAAAGTCAAGAGGTATCGTCCAGCTGGTGGATGTGTCTACATTCGTTGCAATCGTCCCTGACTTACCTGCCCATGAATAGCGCACTGTATGCTTAAAGCTGGAGCTCTGACGGTTGATGTTGATGGTAACCGAACTACCAATCACTCCAGCGCTCACGCTTACAGAGCTTGAACGTGGGATAGCAGTCAGACCGAGATTTCCTGAAACTGTGATGCTTCTATGTAAACCATTGTTAGGATTGAACGTACATGAGAACGGCAGTGTCTTACGACCGTCTGAGTTGTGTGAGATTATGGTTGAACCACTAGCGAGAGTGACCTCGCCGTCCCAGACTTCCCAAACTGGATTGCTAGAGTGCACATTTTGACCGTCCAAAGTTAGAGACAACGTACTGTCTCCCTGCTTATTGAACGTGTGATAGTACGTATAACGACTAACTGTCAACTGCCAGTTGATGGTTGAGGTGTTAGCTGAAATGTCTGTTGAAACTTCATCAATATACACATTCAAATATAAGCTGTTACTTGAATTACTAAATCTAGGCATTTTGCTCCTTTCTATCCTACATAACGAATGACATTCATGTCAGGGTTAATGTGATACTGCTCTTCTCTAAATCGACCAATCTGGATAGTTTTAGAGAAAATCCCGTTCTCGATGTGTATGACACCTTGAGAGATATACATGACCTCAACCCCTGCTGAATACATTGAAATTCGCCCATTAGGACTAAATAGCATACTGGATGAACCGTCATTCTTACCAATGACAAGACCCTCATTCGATGAACTCATATAGGTATCAATGAAATTCCAGCGGTCAGAGAGTTCTCCCAAATCTTTAGCAATGTTAGAAACACGCTGACTAGCTGAAATCAAATCTTTTTCAGCTCGTGCTCTTGCGCTCTCGTTTGCGTTGACAAAGTCCTTATAAGCCTTTATCCAGTTATCAAGCGTATCAGTGCTAGCCTTAGCCTCAAGCTCAGCCTGGATAATTCCAGCTTTCTCATTTAGAGCATTGAGTTGCTCCTGAGTTAGTGCTTGGTCTGCTTTAGAGTTGATGTCGCTTTCTACATCCTCAATAGCTTTCACGTAACCGAGAAAATTTGTTCCCACGGCTAACATGGCATTTTCAAGCGTGACCGTCTGATTAGCAGGAAATCCATGAGCTGTACCAAAACGGATGAAAATATTATCTGTTTTGTAAGTTTCTGAGGCGTTTGAGAGGTCAATGGTGAACTCAAAACTTTGAGGAGTAGTGACTCCAGCTTTGAGGACAATTTGATTTTTGTACCAGGGGCTGGCCGAAAAATGCACATTGACCTGTGTATCTTTTGCTAGAGCTGGAGATAAGCTAATTTCAAATGCTACACGCACATAATTTGGTTTTAGCCTATCTGGATTTTTCCAAAAATCGTCAAAAATGAAAGTCCGCATGTCATACGTTTCACTACTTCCCGTATTGATTTGCTGAGTTCGGCCATTCTTGAAATAGTTACGATTTCCGCCTTTCACGTTATCAAAGAGAGCCGTCCAGTTGTATCTTGTAGGATCCTGACTGTCTGACTCTGTAAAATCCGTGTACGTCCCAAAATAGCGCTTGTTGGCGCTTGATGACGTACTGAACCCGTCACGTCCGTCATCTGAATTGGCCCATGCTCTATGCAAGTACTGAGTTTTTCCAGCCGTTCCGTCTGACGTATTGATAAGAGTCAACTGCTCAGACGCTACCTCTTTGTTATCAATCCATGCTGAGACCGTCAAGACCATCTTTTGATTGATGTCAGCAGCCCTCACAGTGTAGCTAGGGCTTGTAGCCTTGATTACACCATCCACCACCCATCTCCATCCACTGTTGATGACCTTGTTCCCTTTCATAAGAGTAGGGGTCACAATAGTCTGACCTTGGCCATTTTTAAAGGCTATGCCGTTGTCAGTAGCAAGTTTGATAGTGTAGGGCTTGGCGTCCTCTATCATTCGGTCTAGCTGTTGCTGAATGCCTTGAGATAGACGATTTTCAAGTGCTTTGGCATTTGAGAAAGTGGTCTTGTTATTCTTCGGATTGGTAAAGCTGATGACTTGCTCAGATACCCTCATCTCAAGCAAGAGAGTAGGGTTAAAGCCGTCATCATAGACTTTTACTGTGTCTCCTATTTCAAGATCCGCAAAGCCCTCAGCCTCGTAAGTAACCGCTGGGTAACAGTTCTTTTTGAGCTCACGGTAGGCTGTTGATCGGATGACCTCAGGGTTTGAACTCTCTACCGTCATGTCCTTTCTCGTCCACTGGTCACGGTCGCCTGTTGAGTGAGTGAAAGTAGACGGATACATCTGCATAGAGAGGGGGGCATATAATGCAGCCCCTGACTGGTAAAACTCACGTTCTCCCTTTGCGTTGTTGACTGACCAAGGTCCAAGGCCTCTAATGTCAACTACGTTACCTTTATCATCCTTACCTGTTGGGACTACAGTATTATAGATCCCAGTTTTGTCAATCGTCCTAGTAATCGTCTTGAGGTTTTTCCCATAATTCAAGATTGTTGGACTAATTTGACCAACTCCTTGGTGACTGTCGTCATGCTCATGATAGACATTGACCGTGAATGACTTGATAGAGCTGTCAGCGTTGAGACGTGTGTCAAACTCAATTTCTGCACCAAATTTCTTAGCCAGACTAAGTAGTCTGTTGAGTTTGGTGTCTGTGCCCTCCCACTCAGCAGAGATTTTCTTATTGGCTACCTCATTAATGCCGATTTTTAAGAAAGTATAGTTGAGCAAGTCCATCTCCTCACAAAATTCCTTAAAGCTCATAGCTTTAGGGGACTTATAAGGGATAGAGTACTCATTGATTAGCTCAAGGTTTAAGTTGATACTATAACACTTGATAACTTTCTCATTTTCCTCAATTTTTCGGATAGTGTGTAGGTAGGTTCTGCCCTTGTATCTAAATGAAACAAAGGCCTTCTCATTGAGAGAGTTATAAGCCCTCTTTTTGCCTACATCTGAGATAATAGCCTTTTTAAAAACAGTAAAATCAAAGGTACTAGAACCAGTTTCCAGGTATCTTGTCCAGGTGTCATTGAAATAGTTCAATGTATCCTGTTTGTCATTGTCGATAAAAGCCACTTTTCTCAAATTTGAGTCATGTATTGTCAATAACATTGCTATAGATACCTTTCTTTAAATTCTACTTTTACAGTTGGTTTGGTCTTGACCCAACTTGAGCAATAGACCTCAAGCTGACTGTTACCTGGTGGGATGGTCAAGAAACTTGAGCCATCTACGACGTCCACAATTTTCTCAAGGCCGTCCACGGTGACAGTGTCATTCTCGCTGTTTAGTACGACATTTGAACCGATTGGATAACGGTTAGGTACATCTCCTATTGTTGGGACAAAATCCTTACGGTATAAGAGTTCATCAAGATACATGTGAGCCAGGATAGGCTTGTCATGATACGCTCCAAGCATGACATGGATCTTAGCGGACTTTCTGCTTTTTATTTCAGGAATGATAAAGCTGTAAACAGAACCTTGATAATAGACATGAACCCTGTCATCGTTGCGCTTTATTTCAAATTGTCCTCTTGAGGATGTGAATGGGTTTAGTTTGCTATCTGATATACCTGTAAAATTCAAGCATTTAAGAAAGTAATAGCTATTCTTGCCATCAGATCCAAATACATTAAACTCACAGTCTTGTCCTTTTGTCCGTTTGAATGTTTCAATACCATACAAAAACTGACCATTTGTGTCTGATACTGTAATCTTGATAAAACCATATTGATTAGCTGCATTAGATACGAATATCTGTCTACCTATGATGTAGTCATCAAGAGAGCCGACAGCTCCAGAACTATCTGTAGGTATGTCCCATGAAAGAGATGTAGCATAGTTCCCATATTTTCCAGATGTAGTTTGATCTCTGAGTCTAATGTGTTTCTTATCCCACAATGTCGTTAGCTCAGCCGTCCCTACCACGTTCTCGCTATTATCGTTAGTCACAGCCTTGTTTTTAGTAGCTCTTGCAAAACCGTCTGAAATCCTATCACCTCTAAAATCAATCAAGACCTCAGAGCGTTTGACTATGCCTGTATCGGCTTCCTCACGGTCTCCAACTTCAAAAGCTCCGCTAGTATTGACGAGACCGATATAGCCGTTCTCAGCGTTGTTTTTGACAGTAACGACAGGAAAAGCTGGGACGTTGCCATTATTGACCAAATTAAAAACAACCTTGTCAGGTTGCTCTTGTCCGTTATCAAAGCGCCTATAAGTCGTGCCATGTGCGACACCGTCAGGAACAAGAATCTCAAACTCGCCCTTTTGAAGCCATCTAGCTACGTTATCGACATCCACAGAGCCAATGACAAGTCCCATATAGTACTTGTCAGGTTCATCTGAAATATCAATACGAACTGGCTTGTCGGTGTTCAGAATTGTAGCCAAAGCGTGCTTGGCCAATTCGGTATCCCTAGCCGTTTTTTTCTGAACGGTAAATTTAACTTTTATTTTTTTAGGTCCGGTTCTTACTTCTTGGACGTTTACGCCCAAAAAAGGGGCGTCATTTGTTGTGACGTCCCTTTCGTTTCCTACCGGACGAATTACTTCGTTGATTTTTATAACCTCAGAGAGGTCATGATTGTTATAGATAACTGTGTCCATTAAATAATCCCTCTCATCATGTTATCGATCATGAGCTTGTCGTTTTGGTAATCGGTCATCTTTTGCCCGATTTGGCCAACAAGCGCTCCGCTTTCCATCATCAGACTGACTGGACGTTTTACTGCCCTTTCAGCAACTTCAAGAGCTTGCTCTACAAGATGATTAGATTTTTCTTGTACGACCTTAACGCTCGTTTTAAGCTGACGGTCAAGGTCAGATTTTACCTTAAGCGTCTTCGTAAGATTTGCTTGACCTACTCCAAGAATATCTTCTGGCGCAAAGTTAAAGGCTTTGATTTGGTCGAATACACCGCCCATAGCATCGTCCACTTTGTGAGCATCTGCCAAGATACCGACTGCCACCCCTTGAGCAATGTATCTACCTACATTGTCTCTAAATAGTCGTGACGGACTGTGTATTTTGGCTTTGGCCTGCGCTGCTCTCTCAGCTTGAGCGACAAGAGCATTAGCAGCAGCCGTGACAGTTCCAAGTGCTGAATACATACCTTGAGCAAGCCCTTGACCAATCATAGAGCCTACATAGCGCATAGTAGAGACGCCTCTCATTCCTGTAGACTGGATAGAGTTGACCATGGATGACATTGCTGATGTCGCCGAGCCGATTCCTGAACGGATACCATTTGTTATCCCTTCAGAAACCCCACGGCCTGCCTGTTGTCCAGCTTGTGTCATTTGAGCTGACGACTGCAAAATTACAGTCACAATCAATACCATGCTCGATTGAACCGACGAGACAGCTTGAGCCATCGCTGAAGCTATGCTTGAAGCAAGCTGAGAAATAGCTGTTGAAGCCGATGAAGCTGAAGCGTTAATCATCGTTAGAGTAGAAGACATCGCTGAAGCCCCACTTTGAGCCACCATCATAGCATTAGCTAGAGCCATTAACCCTGTCTGAAGCGCCATTACACCAGATACAGAACCAGACAAGCTTGCAAATGAAGCCATAACCGATGAAGCAAATGTGCTCATCGAAGCTCCAGCGCTTGTCAGTGTTTCTGGCAATGTGCTAAGGTTAGTGCTTAGTGATGATAAGGCTGTAGGTAGTGATTGCAAGGCTACACTTGCAAGTTGAGCTGATATAGCTATCAAACTCAACCCAGTCCCTGCTTGTTGCAATCCAGGACCTGCTGAAGCAATTCCAGAATTGGCAATAGCAGTCAAGCCTGTTGCTACTGTCGCTAATGTTCCAGCCAAGTCTAGCAATCCTAGCTCAGTAAGTTTCGCAATCCCTTCAGCCATGTATTTGACTCCAAGGCCTGCGTTTAAGGCAGCATTACCGATGCTATCAAAGATTCCAGCTACACCGTCAAGGACATTACGGATAGCAGAGCCAAAGGACTCAACTACACTACCAGCACTTTTCAAGATAGAGCTCACTTGTTCTCCAAATGTTTTCAAGAGATTAGACAAGCTATCAATGATAGGACTAATCTGAGAGAACATGCTGCTAAATGACGAAACAATATCTGCAATTGACGGAGCAATCGCAACCACCATTTCAGTTATGGCTGGAGCAAATGGAGCTATTGCTTCAACAATTTGAACGATAGCGTCAGCAATAATTTGAGCTACTGAAACGAACGCATTACTTATAATCTCGACTATTGGAGTGATTGCTGTAGCTACAGTTGCAATTGCATCACCTAAAGCTGTAATGAATGGCGCAGCTGCTCCAATTGCTTCTCCAACCGCAACAACAAGAGGAGATAGCTGAGCGAGGGCGCTTGTTACTGTTGGTAAAACTCCTGCGACAGATACAATAGCCTGAGCAAATGCACCAATAATCGCAGTAGCAACCGTAGCGAATGCCTGGCCAACTGCGTTAATGATCGTGGCCACCCCTTCGCCTTGACTAGCAATGAGACTTAAGCCTGCCGCAATAATAGCCACTCCAGCGCCGATTCCGACTGCTGCAATAGCAACTGCTCCGCCAAGCGCTAGGATATTGCCCATCCCTGCGGTTTTCAGTGCAGCGCCAAATGCTTTAATGACTGGCGCTAAGCCAGATAGAGCTGTTTTGATACCTTGGCCAATTCCTGTAGCTGCCGTCTTGATTGATGTTCCTGTTGTTTTGATGATATTAGCTAGTCCGTTGAAAATCTGTGTTACTACGCTTTTGGATTTTGTCGCACCCTTCGCGACTTCGTCTGCCCCTTCTTTAGCACCTTTAGCGAATAAGCCAAACGGATTAAAGCTTTTCAAGAAATTAAATGCCTTGAAAGCGACTAGAGCTCCTCCAATCCCTGTAATCAATCCTCTCCAGACATCTGCACTAATTGATTGAGTTAATTTTGAAATCCAGCTCACGACTAAAGAAATAGCGTTCACGACGTGGCCAGCGGCTGCGCCTACGATATCCCAAGGAATTGCATCTCCCAATTTAATCGCAAGATCAAGAGCTGCATCCGTCAAATCTTTAAATGCTTGATAGGCGTTCTTGATTGCTCCTGTTTCGGAGAAGGCTTCTAGTGCAAACTGAAAGGCCATAGCCATATTCTGGATGATGACGTTAACTGTTTGAATGACATTCCCAACACCTTGGATAACATTGCCAAACCCATTAGATTCGCTTGTCAGTTCTTCGAAGAGCGACTGGATTGTCACAACAACATCTCGAAAAGTGTCTTTGATCACATCGAAAACACTCTCATCAACTCCAAGTGACGCAAACAGCGATTTGAATCCTTGTTCAATCTTTGGCCCAGCTTCTGCCAAGGCTGTATCGATAGCTTGAGGGAGTTGTCTCATAATATTTCCGACCATAGGCAAGAAATTGCCTAAAAGGAACGTTGAGGTACTAGAGATAAGCGCTTTTAAAGACGGCCCAATATCTTCTCCGAGCGTCAAATTCGCCAAGAAGTTGGATGCCGAAGCCTTCATTGCTGCAAACGAACCACTGAATGTAGTCTGCGCTTCTTGTGCTGCGACTCCTGCAACTCCCAATTCTTGTTGAACTAGATCGATGGCTTCCACAATATCCGCAAAGTTGTTGATATCAAACTTCTTGCCCATTGCTTTTTCTAATTTGCTGGCGTCATTAAGGAGCCGTTGCATTTCCTGCTTGGTACCACCATAACCTAGCTTTAGGTTATCTAACATAGTGTAGTTCTGCTTAGCGAAACCCTGGAACGTTTGTTGGATTGAACCGATGTCCGTACCCATCTTAGCTGAGTTATCAGCCATGGCCATGATAGCCTTGTCTGCCATTTGTGCAGCCTTCACAGCATCACCACCGAGCGCTTGCTTCAAGCTTGCACCGAAAGAAACAGCTTGCTCTGCGTATGTATTAGCAGAGATACCGGCTGAAGCCGCAGCGTTCGCATATTGCTTCACAGAGTCGGCAGCAGTCGTATAGAGCGTATCAATACCACCAAAAGATTGTTGTAGCTTAGCGCCCTCATCTAGAGCTGTAGCAAATACACCCTTGATAGCACTGCCAAGGGATTGAATCCCAGAAATCAGCGCACCGCTGACAATGTTAGCTCCTAAAACTGACTTAAAGACCGAACCTAGTTGCATACCGCTTTCTGTCAATCCACCAACCATGCCTTTTAAACGTGCTACTCCTGATTGAGCCTTATTGCCATCCATGTCAACTTGGATGACCACTTTACCATCTGCCATTTATGCCTCCTTTCTATTCGTAATATTCATACTCGTCATCTTCTTCGTCGTAGTCATCGTCTGGAAGACGATACTCTTTTTGCAACTCTCGCATCTTATCGATGTATTCCTGACTGTCGCCTTTTTGTGGCTCGTAAGATCTAATCTTTATAACCTCCACAAACTTGGTTCCCTCAGGCAAGCCAACAATTAGAGCATTGAATTTCTTCCAGTGCAACTTACCGATTTCTTCGATTAAGTCGATTCTGTAAGCTTGCATGAAAGAAGCAAAGATATAAGCTCCGTCATGCTTCACGTTGTAGAGTCTTTTTTGTGGTGTTTCTGACGTTGTCGAGGACTTTATGACATTGCCTGCCAGGTCATACTCAACATCATCTTCTTTCTCGCCTGTCTGGATGTGCTCTTCAAAAATTGCCTGAACAACTTCCAAAGCCTCCTCAAAGCTTAAAAAATCAAAAGAAACACCCGTAAGGATCCGCAACGCTAAAATCGGGCGCATGAATTTAGGAATATCATCGTCTTTCCACAATTCAAAGACTTTCAATACTCTGTCAAATGACAATAGCAGAGGAAAAGTCTTCTCTTTGCCTTCAATTTCTAGAACAAGCTCATCAACTAGCTTCCTAGAAATATCTAACATGGCATCACGCTAGATATTTCTTGAAGGCATCTTCTGAATTGCGCTCTTGATATTCTTTCTGAATTCCAAGGACGGTCTGCATCAGATAGTTAAATGCGATAGTGGTATCTTCGTCTGCGAATTTATAGACTTTTTCAAAGGCTTCCGATCCGAACAAACGAGTCCAGCCGTCCTCAACGACTTCCTTGCCTTTTTCTGCGATTTTCTCATCAGAAAGCTTTTCAATTTTCTTCCAGCTCTTTGATAAGTCTTCACGGAACTTATCAAGTTCCTTCACACCCTTATCGTTTGCAGTGTATTCCAATTGGAATTCTCCGAAATCAATTGGGATGATGTTGCTTAATTTCTTAATTACGACCATTGTTTTTCTCCTCTTTTCAAAAATAAAAAGGCGTGAAATATCACGCCTCAGATTATCCTGGTACTACTGTTGATTTCTTAGGTTTACGAGTCCATACGACCTTAAACTTAATACTTTCATTTTCAGATGCTTCCCCGTCTCCGATTTCGATACCAGAAAGACGAGCTGGTCCCTCATATTGAGTTTTTCCAGTTGCGTCAACTTCTTTGTACCAAACCAAAAGCTCGTCGCCTACTGCGTCTTCTTTTTCAGCGATAAAGTTCTGCGCCTTATCGTCCGTGTCACGAACACCCTCAAATGAACGACCTCGTGTCTTACTGATCACTTGTTCTTCAGGTGTTCCGTCACCAGCAAAATCTGTGAAGTCGTCTGTCTTCTCATCATTTTCTGGTGATGATGACTTGAAGCCTTTAGCAATCCAGAGGTAATCCGCTGCAGTTGGTGGAGTGTCTGGAGTCGTTTCTTTGTAAGGGCCAATGTAGTGCTTGCGTTTTACGTTTTTATTTTTAACCATTATTCATTCCTTTCGATTTCAAGGCTGGCAGTTACGTCCAGCAAGTAAATGTAAAAACCTTGCTCATCTAAATCGTTTAAGTAAGGTTTGTCAACTTTTAAACCTAAGAACTCGTAAGAGCCATTCTTACTTGGCAATTCTAGGTCCATTTTTGATAAGGCAGCGTTAATCTGCCACAATGTATTATTGTTTAATTCCTGATCTCGTGACTTGATAGCAATTTCAAAGGGTAAGCTGACCGTTTGAGTGCCGGCCATGTCCTCGTCTACCACTTCTCCGCCAGGTAGCGGATAAAGGACCAATCCCTCTTTTTCGGCTAAATA
>FLSE01336458.1_pt1 | contig 14655 bp, 11 predicted proteins | sample 1550461 | NCBI WGS metagenome assembly FLSE01 (sample SAMEA4031758, study PRJEB14383) | metagenome | biome: human; feature: oral; material: saliva | place: Philippines | collected 2014 | reverse complement strand
AAGATCGCGAAGAACGCGCATCACAAGGGCCTGTCGCTGCGCGAGTCCGCCCTCGAGCTGGGCTTCCTGACCGCCGAGGAATTCGACGCGTGGGTCGTTCCCGCCGACATGACGCACCCCAGCGCCGCTGACGAGTGATCCGCAAGTCGCGCTGACGTTTCGGCCCCGGTCTCGCATGAGGCCGGGGCCGGTTTCATATGTACGAGGCCGGGGACGCGCTGGAGCGATAGGCGAGCGTGGCAGGGAATAAACGTCGGGTTCACACAGTTATGTGTCATGTAAACAATCGGAGGGGTTCATGACGCACACGCACACCACCTACCACGAGGCCGTCCACGCAGCCCTGCACCTGCTAGCCGACGACATGGGCTACGAGATTCCCACCCACGCGGACATCGCGCAGGAGCGCGCCTATCTGCGCGCCCTCATGAACCTGCGCGATCCTGCTCCCCTGCCCGATGGCTACCCGGAGGCCGAGGCGATTGTCCTCGACGCCGAGCGCGAGCGGACAGGAACCGTGACCTGGGAGGATGCCACGGCCTCGCCGGTTCATCCGAGGATTGCCCTGTGGCGCGGCGACATTACGCGCCTGGAGGTCGACGCAATCGTCAACGCGGCAAACTCGGCGCTGCTCGGGTGCCGAGCGCCCGGGCACACCTGTATCGACAACGCGATCCACAGCGCAGCCGGGCTCGAATTGCGTCAGGCCTGTGCCGACGTCATGGCTGAGCGCGCACGCTGCGACGGACCCTCGGGATTCCCGACGGGCGAGGCCGTCCTCACTCCCGGCTTCCATCTGCCCTCGCGCTTCGTCATCCACACGGTCGGCCCCATCGTGAGCGGAGAGCTCACTGATGAGCACCGTGAGGCGCTAGCTCGCTCGTACCGGCGATGTCTGGAGGAGGCAGCAGCACATGGACTCAACACGGTGGCTTTCTGCTGCATTTCCACCGGTGTCTTCGGTTTCCCGCAGGAGGAGGCGGCGCGTATCGCGGTGGCAACCGTCGCCGACTTCCTTGAGTCTGACGCCCCAGGCGCGGCCGAGCTGTGCGTCATTGTCGACGTGTTCGGTAACCGAGACAAGGCCCTATACCGCGCCCTTCTTGGGCTCTGAACCCATCAATGACGGAGGAAACGCCATGAACCGACCCACCACCCTGCGCGAGGCCATCGAGCGCGCCGACGCGATCCTGATCGGAGCGGGCGCTGGCCTGTCCGCTGCCGACGGCGACAATCACTCCGGCCCGGTTTTCGATGAGCGTTTCGCTGACTTTCGCGCTGAGCGCGGCATCACGGACGCCTATTCGGGCGGATTCTACCCTTTCCCGACGTCGGAGGAACGCTGGGCGTTTTGGAGCCGCATGTTTTCCCTGCTGCGCTACGAGTCCGGGCCGAGGCAGGTATACGCGAACCTGCTGGACCTCGTGAGCGGGCGCGACTACTTCGTCATCACCACGAACGTCGATCACCGTTTCCAAAATTCCGGCTTCGACAAGGAGCGCCTGTTCTATACGCAGGGCGATTATGGGCTGCTGCAGTGTTCGGTCCCCTGCCACGACGCCACGTACGACAACGAGTCGTGGGTGCGCGAGGCGGTGGCCAGCCAGGAGGGCATGCGTATCCCGTCGGAGCTGATTCCGCGGTGCCCGAGGTGCGGTGAGGAGATGACGACGAATCTGCGCGTCGACAACCGTTTCGTTGAGGACGATGGATGGATGGCGGCTGCCGGTCGTTATCAAGACTTCCTGGAGCGCACGTCGAGCGGCCGTGTGCTCCACCTTGAGCTGGGCGTCGGCATGAATACGCCGAGCATCATCAAGTTTCCGTTCTGGCGGCGCGTGTTCGACAATCCGGGGGCGACCTACGCGTGCGTTGCGCTGGACGCAGCGGCTCCCGCAGAGATCACGGATCGTTCACTCATCATTCGCAGCGACATCGCCGAGGCCCTGGCGAGCTCGCGCGGATAACGTGCCGATGCCTCGGCCCCCTACCCCTGGGAGCGCGACTTCTTGCGCATCTTCAGGATCGTCGAGGCGATGATGGAGAGCAAGAAGATGTTGAAGAGGATCGCTCCGACGCTCGGAGACACGAGCGTGGCGACGAGGCGTCCGGCGGGGGCTGTGGCCGCGGCGGAGGCGCCGACGATGAGACCGACGCGCAGGTCGACCATGCGGTGACGCAGATTCGTGACAGTGCCGGCGATGCCGGTGGGGATCATGACGAGCAGGGACGTGCCGCGCGCAATCAGGTCTCCCGCGCCGACGGCCAGCTCCATGCCGGGCACGATGACGGATCCGCCGCCCACGCCAACTAGGCCGGACAAGATGCCGGCGCACACGCCGACCAGGATCAGCAGAGCGCACGAGGCCGGGGTCAGCGAGACGATCCCCTCACGCGTTGGGACCTGCAGGTATTGGGAGACGATGACGAAGACCGTGAAGCCGATGAGAATCCACGGCAGGGAGGGGGCCGGGAGGCGGCGCAGGAGCCACACGCCGATTTGGGAACCCGCGAGCGCGCCGACAACGAGGAGCGCGCCACCCGCCCAGGAGACCTCGCCGTGCAGGGCGTAAGTGCCCGAGCCGACGGCGGCGGTGACGATGATGGCGGCGAGCGACGTGGCCGAGGCGCGGCGCTGGTCCATGCCCAGGAGGGCCATGAGCGCGGGGACGATAACGAGGCCACCGCCGACGCCGAAGAGCCCGGAGAGGAAGCCCGCGCCGACGCCCGTCGCAATGACGAGAAGGATGCGGCGCAGGGTGAGAGTCTGGGAGTCGGTGTGGGCCATGTCTCTACTGTAGTCCTGGGGTAAAGCGTCTTCTGTTTCGGGGCTTCACCCCGCGCGAAACGTGTGTCCTCGTCCTGTTCACGCCGGTTTGTGCGAGCGTAGACTTCTGACATCGACGAAAGGAAATGAGATGCCCAACGTTCTGATTGTGTCGGGTCACCCGCGCACCGGCGATGACTCGGTGGCGAATAAGACGATTCTGGAGGAGCTGACGTCGCTGCTCCCCGAGGCCACGATCGATCATCTCGACGAGCTGTATCCCGATTACGTGTTCGACGTTGAGGCGGAGCAGGCGAAGCTTGCCGCGGCGGACGTGATCGTGTTGCAGTATCCGCTGTGGTGGTACGGCTGGCCGTCGCTGCTGCAGAAGTGGGTGGAGGACGTGTTTGTGCGCGGTTTCAGTCACGGGTCGACGGGCACGGCGCTGCGCGGTAAGAAGCTGGTGGTGTCGCTGACGACGGGAGCGGCGGAATCCTACTATGACGCCCAGCCGGGCGGCATCGAGCGTTTCTTGGCTGCGGTGAAGGCGACGAGCGCCCTGACGGGCTTGGAGTATGCGGGTGTTCTGCCCCTGTACGGGGTGTCCTACGCGAATCGTACGGATGAGGCGGCGCGCGCCGACATGGTGGAGCGTTCGCGCGAGCACGCGAAGCACCTGGCGGAGTTCGTCTCCGCCCTCTGAGCTGCCCCTCCCCTGCCGTCAGACGGGAGACGAAACCTGCCCCGGCCTCGTTCCTGTCTCGAGGCCGGGGACGACTCGTCTTTGCACCAAACCTGACGGTTGTATCCGGGGTTCGCGTCTACTTCTTCTTTTTCTTCGGTGCGGGCAGTTCCTGCCACATCGCGTCGACGACGTCGTGCAACGTGTCGCGGTCCTCCACCTCGACGAGGAGCATCTCCTTCGCTCCCTCGTAGGGGGTGGCGCGCGGGGCGCCGGGCAGGAGCCGTTCGGAGGCGGGCGTGACCTTGAGCAGGAAGCGGTCGTCGTAGATGCCGCCCACGACCTTGCCCCGATAGTAGAGGACGTATTCGCCCATCATCTTGCGGTGCGCCACGTCATCCAGCTCACCCAGAAGGTCGAGCACGAACTCCAGGTATTGGTTGGTGGACGCCATCGTTCATCCTTGTTTTCCGACTCGCCACCGTGGAACTCGGTCCCGCGCCGCGACGAGCGACTGTCCTGTGTTATCGCATTGTAGTCGCCTCATACGTGGCCTCCTCACGGGCGTCGTTCATTGATCGAGGGCGGGGGCCTGGTGACTAAACGCGGCCGAGCCCGGTGAAGCGTTCGACCCAGGCCCGAAGAGCCTCGAGGACACGGACGCGCACGGCTTCGCGCCCGGCTCCTGCACCAAAGCGCCGCATGGGCGGAAGGATGGAGGACAGGCCGGTTCCTTCATCGTTCACGTAACCCTCACGTAGCGACTCGTAGGCAAACTCGCGCGCACCCTCCCTCAGACGTTCGGCCTCAATGATGGCTGTCAGCTCGCTCTCGCGTCTGGCCGCAATGAAGGCTTCAAACTCAGTGGGCACATCCCCATCCAGCGAGACGCGACGATAGAACTCTTCGATGAGATCGCGCTTACCTCGCAGGGTCGGCGAGGAGGCGAGCGCACGCACGATATCAACCGGTATTTCCCTGTCCTCCCCGTCGCCCTTCTCTCCTCTATGGTGCTCAACGAGCATGAGAACGTAGTCGACGTTGATGTCCACCTGCTTGACTAGCTCCATCTCGAACACCAGGTCGTCGGCGATAGCTTCCTTCTCGGCCTTCACTCGCTCGCGCGCCTCGTGGTAGAGGTCGAGGTAGACACTGCGGTAGTCTTCGAGGTCGCGCGAGGGGACAGGGTCGTCAGTTTCAAAATCGTCGAAGGAGGTGAGGATGTTGCGCAGTCGCAGCATCTGTCCCATGAGCACGATGAAGCGTTTCTGTTCCTTCTCCGACGCAATCGAGCCAATCGGGAGTGGGAAGTCAAGGCGCAGCTGGTTGATGGTTTCCAGGTAGCTGGACAGGTACTCGCCGTAAGGGCGCAGGAGAACCTGGCCGCGCGCCTCTTTGTTGCCGAAGAGGGCAATCGCGTCGTTCGTTGCCTCTTCAAGGTTTCGGAAGCAGACGACGTTTCCGTAGGTCTTCACCGAGTTGAGGATTCGGTTCGTGCGCGAGAAAGCCTGAATGAGGCCGTGAGCGCGTAGGTTCTTATCGACCCACAGGGTGTTGAGGGACTTTGAGTCGAATCCGGTGAGGAACATGTCGACGACGATCACAAGATCGATACGCTTGTCGGTGAGGGCCTTGGAGAGGCTTTCGTAGTAGCCTTCAAATCCGGAGGCGTCGGTGCCGAAGTTGGTCCCAAAGCGTTGGTTGTAGTCGGCGATTGCGTCGTCGAGAAACGCACGGTCGTCCTGGGAGAGAGCCGAGGGGTCCATGGTTTCTTCGGAGAGCAGGCCAGTGCCCGGAGCGTCGGCGTTGGGCGCGTAGGAGTAGATGATTCCGACGCTGAGCCTGCGTGCCTCCGGCAGGTCGGCCTGTTGGCGTTTGAATTCCTGGTAGTAGGCGCGGGCTGCCTTGATGGAGGAGGTGGCGAACAGGGAGTTGAAGCCACTCACACGACGTTTCTTGTACTGGAAAGAGGCGTGCCGCTTCGTCTTCTGATCGAAGTGCTCAAGAATGTAGGAGACCACGGCCGAGATGCGCTTCGGGTTCATGTAGGCGCTGTCGGTATCGATGCCTTCAACGTCGTGGTTGTCGATGCCGTCTCGCACGCGGAACGAATTGAGGTAGTCGACACGGAACGGCAAGACGGTCTTGTCCCGGATAGCGTCGACGATCGTGTAGGAGTGCAGCTGGTCTCCGAAGGCCTGCTGGGTGGTGCGCAGGTTTGCTTTGCCGGAGCTGGAGGCATTTTCCGCAAAAATGGGCGTTCCAGTAAAGCCGAAGAGGTGGTAGTTGCGGAAGGCACGCGTGATGTCGGTGTGCATATCGCCAAACTGGCTGCGGTGACATTCATCGAAGACGAGGACGACGTGCCCGGAGTAGATGGCGTGCCCGTGGTGACTCTTAACGAAGGTCGCAAGCTTTTGGATGGTGGTGACGATGATTGGGACAGATTGGTCATCGATCTGCTGAGCGAGCTGCCGTGTGGATTGGTTGGCGGAGACGGTCCCCTCGGCATACGCGTTGTACTCACGGATAGTCTGATGATCGAGATCCTTGCGGTCGACAACGAAGAGGACTTTGTCGACCCCTTCCATGCCGGCGGCGAGCTTAGCGGTCTTGAAGGAGGTAAGGGTTTTACCGGAGCCGGTCGTGTGCCAGATGTATCCGCCGGCGGCGACACTGCCGGTCTGCTTATTCATGCTGGAGGTTTTGATGCGCTGGAGGATTGCTTCGGTCGCGGCGATCTGGTAGGGACGCATGACGAGGAGCTGACCGGAGGTGTTGAGCACGCAGTATCGGGTGAGGATCGCGAGGATCGTGCGCTTGGCCAGGAATGTGGCGGCAAAGTCGGCGAGGTCCGGGATCTGGTTATTGGCAGCGTCGGTCCACCAGCTGGTGAATTCGTAGGAATGGGTATTGGCGGCGGCAACTTCACGGCGACCTCCCACGTTTTCTCGGATGTGCGCGAGACGCACGGTGTTGGAGTAGTACTTGGTGTGCGCGCCGTTGGAGATGACGAAGATCTGCACGTATCCGAAGAGACCATCTCCAGCATGAAAGGAGTCGCGCTGGTAGCGGTCGATCTGGTTGAAAGCTTGCCGCAGGTCTTCGCCGCGACGCTTGAGTTCAATGTGGACGAGAGGCAAGCCGTTGACCAGGACGGTGACGTCATAGCGGTTCGAGCGTAGACCGGTATCGACCGCGTACTGGTGGATCACCTGCACCTTGTTGCGGTGAATGTTGGTCTTGTCGATCAGGCTGATGTTCTTGGGAGTGCCGTCATCGCGGGTGAGAACCTGCACGTGGTCTTCCTGGATGCGGCGGGCTTTGGCAACGACGGGGTTCCCGTCGGCGGAGGGGGCCTCGACGATCGAGTGACGGTAGAAGCGCTTCCATTCCTCGTCACTGAATCGGTAGTCGTTGAGTGCTTCGAGCTGGACGCGCAGGTTCGCTTCGAGACCATCGCGGTCGTGGATGTCCGCGTATTCGTAGGCTTGAGCGCACAGCTGTTTGATAAGGTCGTCCTCGAGGGCGGCTTCGCTCTGGTAGTTCTGTTCTTCACCGTGGGTCGAATGGTAGAGACCGACGACCGTGAATTCATCGGAGACGATAACAGGCTCGATACGGGGACGAGGTGCGGCGGTGGACACTCGCGGTCCTTTCTCTACGGGTCTCTTTCACGAGGCCGAGGCTGACAAGCGGGAGGTTTCCCTCCCGTCCGATGACGTTGATCCGATGCTAACGCCACCCACCGTCATCTGCGTCCAAGCTCCACCGGCGGCGTCAGCTGAGAGACAAACCTGAAGTCTGTTCAACCCGACTGATATAGCCATGAACGCCGAGTATAATCGCGTGGCAACTACGCAGAGGAGGAGACCAACACGGCACAGTCAATCGTTGATGTCGCGACCTACATCCTGGAGCGTACCAGTACGGTACCGACGATGAAGCTCCAGAAGCTTGCCTTCTATTCTCAAGCTCAGCACCTCGCTCAGTACGGATCCTCCCTCTTCCCTGAGGACTTTGAGGCGTGGCGCGGTGGCCCCGTTGCGCCCGAGCTCTACGTACTGCATCGCGGCATGTTCCTAATTCGTCCGGGCGAACTGGTGTCCGGCGATTCGTCTACTCTCACCGATGCTGAACGCGGTCTCATCGATAGTGTGTGCTCTGCACTGGGTGGTATGACAGGCGCTGAGTTGAGTGAACGAACACACCTTGAATCGCCCTGGCTGGATGCACGCGAGGGACTGGCGCCATCCGATCCCTCGAATGCAGTCATCACCCAGGAAGCAATGCACAGCTACTACCTGGAACACCCCGTTTTCGCATGATTGCCTAAGGGAACCCCATTGCTCTGGTACACCGCTATGGCCACTAGGATAATCGCAGGGCAAGGACCGAAACGGGTACGAAGCAATTCACCTGCAGACGACGACCGCGAAACCCGACGAACCAGAGCCTCGTAATAGTCCACTCGTGGACGGCAAGCTGAAGTCACGCCCTCGTGTTCTCCTCGCGCACGCGCGAGGAGAACACGCGTATTCGAGGGCCCTGTCGGAGGATACGCTGCCCGCAAACAACGAGTCCTGCACGCCATTTCCCGCCCAAGCGCCTCCTTCGCGAAGTCTTTTCAGCGGAGTATCAAGGTTTAGAGAAATCACTTCAGAAGCCACGCAAGAGAGCTACGTGCGAAGTCGAAGCAGCTACACAGAATCGAACACCGGCCGTTCACCACTTGCGGATGGACTGGACGCAGCTGTGCATGCCACCTTCTACCCTCCCTACATAGGAGAAAGGAGGTGACAAATGAACATTCGAGAAGTACGCCGACATGGCGACGGATGGGGTGTTTTCGATCCGAACGCATCCAGAGCATCCGCGGTTGAACCTACGCAGGCAGCTGCTCAACAGCGCGCACGCGACATTCTGGCTAATCAGGGTGGCGGCGAGATGCGGACGCGAGGAGAGAACGGGAAAATCCGTGCCCAGGACACCATCAAGCCTGGGAACGATCCCCGTCGAAGCAGGGGCTAGTTACCACTGAGGGGGCGGGTCTAACACCCGCCCCCTCAGTTCGTTATTCGGCCTTCTTCTCGGAGAAGGACAGTAGGCGGTCTCTGTAGTGCTCGTACTGGGCGCGGCGTGCCGCAATCTCGGCGGGCAGACCCGACGAGATGTCGTTCACGAGGGCATCAAAGTGATCAAGGAGGTCAGCAACTGCGCTTTGCTGTTCAACCAGAGGTAACGGAATTTCAAATGACTTAATGATCGATACATTGAGATCGCCTCGCGCACCCCGCCCAAGACTTCGAAGCTCATTATATCGAGCCGCGATAGAGTAGTAGACATAGCGATAATCAGCACGCTTAGAGTCAATTTCTAGATTGCAACAATGTTGATTAGTCACAGCATCAATGCCAAGAATAGCGGATCGACCAGCAGATGCGCCCGATATTGCTACAATAACAGAATTTGCTTTAACCCACTTCAGCGGAAGCTCGTCGATAGCAGCGTCTGTCACAAATTCACTTGCTACACTAATCCGATTAAAATTCACATCTTGTGTACGTATCCACGGATTAGCCCCACCCTCATAGTAACGAACATTTGACGCCTGAGGCGTAACGCCTGTCACTACTCTTATTGCAACATCTCCGAGCTTAACAATCTCAACCGGGCCACGGGCAGCCAGGGATTCATAGGAGAGCAAGTGATTGCGGTAGTACTCATACTGGCCCCGCCTGGCTTCCAGCTCCGCTTCCAGCTCCGCTTCCAGCTCCGCTTCCAGCGTCGTGAACTGATCCAATATTCTCACGATTTCACGCTGCACTTCCAGTGGAGGAACAGGAACTCGCACACCCTCAAGGCGTTTCTTCGAAAGATTAAACCGTGTAACGCCATTAGCACAACGACGAATCTGTGCACGCACGGAGGGCGAAGCAAACAAGTACTTCGTATACCCTGGCTCAAAGGCATGCTCGTACCATCGTAAGCAGATTGAGAAAGAATTGAGATAAACAGGTTCACTAAATCCTACAGTGACAACTGCTGTCAATCCAACCTCATCAGCATTTTCTGAAGAACCGGTAAATAGAACATCTCCTCTTTGCAGAACAAGCTGTTTTTCACGAGAAGAAACAAGAACTCGCCCTTGCGGAATCTGGTTAATTTCTAACAGGGAATAGACTTCCTTGTAGGTAACAAAGGGGCACGCACCATCGACTTCTGTAAAATCACTCTTAGTCTTTCCGGATAACCCTCCAAACAAGGACCCCATTTCACCGAGGGCTCGGCACTCCACCCCGTCCGGGCACAGCTGTGCGATCAGGTCAGCAAGGCGGCTCATCGGTCAGCCTCCAGTTCCGCGACAATCGCGTCGATGGAGGCACGCAGCTCGCGCTGCCGCTCGACGATGCCAGCGATGCGGGCATTGAGTTCAACAATATCCACCTGCTCGCGCGTATCCTCAGGCTCGACGTAGGAGGACACCGACAGGTTCCAGTCGTTGTCCTTAATGTCGTCGATCGACACCAAGGCGGCCACATGGTCCACAGCCTGGCGCTCTGACACCAGGGAAAGGATCCGCTGCTGATTCTCCGGCGTCAGGCGATTCTTGTTTCCCTCACGCGCACACTCATTGGACGCGTCCACGAAGAGGACGCTGTGGTCGGCGCGCGCCTTCTTCAGCACGATGATACAGGTCGCAATCGTCGTCCCGAAGAACAGGTCGGGCGGCAGCTGAATCACCGCGTGCACGAAATTGTTCTCCACCAGGTGACGGCGAATCTTCCCCTCGGCGGCGCCGCGATATAGGACGCCCGGAAACTCGACGATCGCGGCCGTCCCGTCCTCGGCCAGCCAGTGCAGCATATGCATGGTGAAAGCCAGGTCGGCCTTCGACTTAGGGGCCAACACGCCCGCTGGGGCGAAGCGCGGATCATTAATGAGAGCGATGTCGTCCTTGCCCACCCACTTCGTCGAATACGGCGGGTTCGACACAATCGCATCGAAAGGCTGATCGTTCCAGTGAGCAGGTTCCGTCAGGGTGTCCCCCAGCGCGATGTCGAAGTTCGAAAAGTTGACGTCGTGCAGGAACATGTTGATGCGGCACAGGTTGTACGTCGTCAGATTGATCTCCTGGCCGAAATACTGGCGGGTACTCGACGGCCCCAGCAGCTTCGCAAATTTGAGGAGCAGCGACCCCGAACCAGCGCACGGGTCGTACACACGAGCCACGTCAGAGCGCCCGTCCAGGGCAAGGGTCGCGAGAACCTCGGCTACTTCCTGGGGCGTATAGAACTCGCCGCCCGATTTACCCGCGCTTGAAGCGTACATGGTCATCAGGTACTCATACGCGTCGCCGAAGGCATCAATCTGCGCAGCACCGTGTTCCAGTGGCAGGTCACCGACGGCGTCCATGATCTTCACGAGTTTCGCGTTGCGGTGAGCGACCGTATTACCGAGTTTTGTGGAGTTCACGTCCACGTCGTCAAAAAGGCCGCGCAGGTCAGACTCGGAGCCGCTGCCTCGCGCAGAGTTTTCGATGAAGCGGAAGGCATAGGCGAGGGTTTCGTTCAGATTCTCGTCAGCGGCCGCCCGCGCGCGTACGTTCCCGAACAGGTCGGAGGGGCGAATAAAGAATCCCTTTTCCCGCACAATGTTCTCACGATCACTCTCCGCTTCCTCGTCGCTGAGGGTCGCGTAATCGAAGGCTGCGGCCTCCTCAGCGGTTCCGCCTTCAGAGAGGATCCCCTCTCGCTGGGAGGCGTTCATATAGTCCGTCAGATTCTCTGAGATGAAGCGGTAGAACAGAAAGCCCAGCACATAGCTTTTGAAGTCCCACCCGTCCACGCTTCCACGCAGGTCGTTGGCGATGCGCCAGATCGTCTTGTGCAGCTCCGCTCGCTCGATCATTGCCGCCACTATGTCCTCGATTTCCTTGCCAGGGTCAACACGCCCTCATACATTCCGCTCATGATGCGCGTCACCACAGCGAACAGATGAGGCGAAGCGCACGCTTAGCTTACGCTACGACGCCTTGCGTGCCCCCCTCAGAGCCTCGACGATCTCGCACACCCTCCCCGACCTCGTCAATGAACGAGGCCGGGGCCGGGTCTGTGGGCCAGCTTCCTTGGCCAAACCGCCCCATAAAACACTAGACACGTCCTAGCCAAGCAGCATTTTTCCAAGGGATACACCCCCTGATCAGAGCGAAGAAACCCAAGCAGCATCTCGCGCAAGCTTTGATACTGAGCCGTTTCCACACTTTCACTTATCCAAACTATGGGACACTTGTCGACTACTTGACTATATTGTCGGTTAGTTTACCGACTAAGCGACGTACCGTTGAATGAGCGCACCCATGCGCCAGGCTCCCTCGGAAGAGTCTCATCAACACCATCGAGGACACAGTCACGTCAACGCGACACCCACTGACCATCCCCGACGAGTGGATTCTGCGCGACGATGACGGTTCCTACTGGCGCCGAGGCCTCGGCTCCCCTTGGTGGGTCAACACCCCCAAGGGGGGACGCCCAAGCCCGAGAACCACATGACCATGATGAAGGTCAACACTCAGGGGTGGCGCGACTACATCACGGATCAGTACGTGAACCGCAGTTCCGGCACGTGCCTGACGATCCCAAACGACACGACGACGACCTCGACACAGGCGATCATCGCGCAGTGCTCGTCTTCGTCGCCGTCACAGCGCTGGTCCGCCCCCGCTCCGGCAGGCCAGTAGCGGAGCCTTCCCCGGGATAGGCACTACCCGGTAGGACGACTCCCCTCTGGGTACGCGAGGACTCACGCGCAACCCACGACTCGGCCCCGACCTCGTATTTCGACGAGGCCGGGACCGAGTTGCATCTGAACGATTCAGTTAGTCTTCGTGTTCGTCAGGTGACGACCGATGTAGCCGATGTAAACCTTGTGGGTCTTTTTTGTGTCCGCGTAGTAGTACATGCGTGGGGCGTTGCGGTCGTGGTGGGTGGGCGCGAAGTGGGTCCACATCGTGACCTCGCCGCTCGGGTCAACGATCGTCGGCACTGGGAACGTACGCTCACGACGCCAGCGCGGATTCCCTTTGACGGTGTCGCTCTCGTTGGACTTATGACGGTGCGGTGAACACGTGCGGTAGCCGTCGGGTGCCGCTTTGAGGAAGTCGTACACGTTACCATCTGCGAAATCACCGGCCTCCCGCGCACGCAGATAGTCGCGCAAGACCAGTATGTAGCGCCAAAAGTCCTCCGCGTAGTTTCGCACGCTCAACTCGTCAAGCCGGAGCATCTCCCCCATCATCGCGTCCGGATCACCGAAGACAACGTGTTGGCGCACCCGCTCATGCTCCGCGTCACTCGTCATCCAGTCGTAGAGTTCAACCATGTCTGCCGGTGGCCGGTCGAGCATATTTTCCGAATATCTGTCGTCGGATTCGCGCTGATCCGGATGCGTAGCCTTCCACGCGAGATGACGGTTCTTTTGCTCCAACTCGCGAATCTCCTCGTTCGCATACAGGAGTACGATCTCCATATCATCCTTATGCGACGTCAGCTCCTCCACTTCGGACCTGAGGTCCGCGAGCTTACGCTCACTCTCCTGCGCCGCCTCAGCGAGGAGTTCCTGTGCGGCTTCTGTTTCCGCACGCGCATGATCACGCTCTCCCTCAAGTTCAATGCACCTGGCGGTCTTCTCCTCCAGTCTCTTCTTCAGCTGCGCGACGGCTCGTTCACGGTCCTCACGCACGCGCGGGTTCGCAAACTCGAGCGCGTGCCCGATGAGGCCACGCAGCTGATCGCTCCAACCAGATCGGACAGCAGCGGGCTTGATGCCGCAACGACGAACAAGGCCGACGCTGGGTAAGACACGACGCTTAGACGTGCGGGGCTTTCGCCCATTGTGTGTCGGAAGCGCTCTTGGCTGTGCGGCCCCAGCCTCCTGGCGTGGGACTTCCTTGCCTGCTTCTTTGCTGCGTGTTTCTTTATCGCGCGCTTCCTCCAGGGGGTGGAAGGTTGGAATTGAGGCCCTGCGCTGGTCGAGTACCTTGTGGGCCTGGAGGAGTTCCTTGTCCAGCCCGTTGTCCCACAGGTACTCGCGCGGCGTTCTCGCGATCGTGCGTGCCAGCGCCGGGTGGAAACGTCCCTGCTCCTCATCGTAGCCACGCAAGAGGGTCGCCGCGGTCAGGACCCTGTGCCGACGCGCATCGATCAGGTCTCCCGGCTGCACGCCCGGTAGGAACGTACGCAGGCTCCCTTGCGGCATGTCAAGCCCCTCACCGATCTTTGCGAGGTAGTCGGCATACACCTGCGGTGTCAGCAAGAAATAGGTGGCGCAGCCCAATGAGTCACCCGTCAGCGGGGCCAGAATCTGGTGCCACCGGCTTTCCTGCTTCAGAGCTTCCGGCGTATCGCCGTCGGTCAGCGGCGCAGCCACGACCACCGCGGTTCTCCTGCGCGGATCACGGATCCAGCCGATGAGTTCCTCCACCTGGTTGGCGTCGTTGATTGGCTGGAGGGTATCCGACAGCGGCATGTCCCGGTCAAAGACTCCGCCCTCACGGATGAGATCACACACCACTCGTGGAGGTTTCGCGTCCCATTTCCCGTCGCGTGGTGGGACCACCTCCACCCAGATAACCTGCCGATACGCCGACTCCTTCGTGGCGCTCATCGCGTACAGGCGCATCACCCAGTGCTCGCCGTCCTGAGTGCGTTCCACTGTTTCAAAGAGCTGGCGGTTGTAGTGCTTGTCGGCAGAAGTCTCCCTCGTCTTCGTCACGACGAGGTCCATGTGCTGCCCTCGCGATGATAGAAGAGTGCCGAATCGGTAGATGCCCTCGTCGTTACATGAGGCTTGCTCGCCCGCCTCCCACAGCGAATACTTGTCGTGCAGCCACTCATGGAAAAGCCGATCAGCGACGCGCAGCGCATCCTCCCGCTCGCCTAACTCCAAGACTGCCCGGTACCCACGTGCCATGATTCGCTCCCCCCTTGGGCATCAATAGACGAAATACACCTGCCAGCTTACGCCTACAGAACAACCATCACGCCACAAAAATCTTGACGCTCATGAGCTACACATCACACAATAATCCCCGGCCTCATATCTGAGACCGGGGACCGCTCAGGCTCTGACGCTCAGGCAGTGCGTCGCAGCGCAATGCGTCAGGACGCGATGACCTCGACGCCGTTCACCTGCACGATGCTGGACA
>FLSE01335997.1_pt1 | contig 14947 bp, 5 predicted proteins | sample 1550461 | NCBI WGS metagenome assembly FLSE01 (sample SAMEA4031758, study PRJEB14383) | metagenome | biome: human; feature: oral; material: saliva | place: Philippines | collected 2014 | reverse complement strand
ACTGAGCGTTTCCGTGACGGCGTGTTCGCTACCGACATTCTCTCCGTTGAGGGCCCCGGCCGTATGGAGCTCTTCCGCTACAACCCGGATGACGCCCCCGCCGACGTGTACCGCATGCTCTCCAGCAGCTCGACCGGCTGGCACTCCTGGCTGCTCGACAAGGGTAGCCACACCCACAACACCACGACCTTCACCCGCCCCGGCCGCTACGTGGTCACTTACCGTACCGTGGCACGCTCCACCGACGGCCGCATCATTAGCTCCAAGCCGTCGAAGCTGGTCTGGCAGGTTGGTGGCATGCAGCCCGTGCTCGGTGACGGCACCCCCACCGCCGTGCCCACGGTCGACCGCTACAACGCGGCACCCGTCGGTGACCTGGACGCCGCAAAGTACATGCTGTCCGTGGCACCGCACCGCCTGGACGCCGACCCGGCTAAGAACAAGGATGCCGACGACAAGCTCAGCGACATCACCTTCACCGCCGCGAACAAGAACCTCAAGGGCACCCTGACCCTGTACAACAATGGCTACTTCCTGACCGACCTGCCGGTCGTGAACGGTACCGCCACCTGGTCTGAAATGCTCGGTAGCGAAGGCTCTCAGCTGCAGGCGGTCTTCACCCCCGACACTTCCGACGCGAACAGCGCGGAGGCGTCCCGCTGGATCTCGCACAAGCTCACCTACGAGCCCGGCCGCGCTGAGAGCGTGTACAGCGATGACGGTAACGGCTCCTGGCCCGAAGAAATCCCGGATCAGGCGAACACCGTACTCAGCACCAAGCAGTACACGCCGACCAGCATGGACTACGACGTGACCGTCACCCCGAACGGCAACGGCTTCAGCACCGTTGAGGTTCGCTTCAAGGACCCGAAGGTGCGCGGCTTCATGCGTGGCGGCTTCTACGCCCAGGATGACCCGGTCTACCCGTACCTCGACCTGGAAGGCTCCGTTGAGGATGGCGTGGCGCGCTTTACCTTCCGTGACGAGTCGTTCTACAAGGGCACGGCTCTGCGCGTGAAGATGCTGACCCACCCGGATATGAACGCTTCCGCCTCCACCACTGAGGTTGCGGCGAACTACGAGCCGGGCACCAAGTACACCGCGCACGGTGCGCTGGCTCCCGATAGCGCACCCATTAGCGATGCGCCGAAGCCTGCTCCGGTGGACCCGTCGCCGAGCGCTGAGCCTACCGTCGCGCCCTCTGCCGAGCCGAGCGAGGCTCCCTCCGAGGCTCCGACCGCTGAGCCCAGCATCGTTCCGTCGGTGTCCCCCAGCGAGGTTCCGACCGTGCCTGCGGTGCCGACCGCCTCCGCAGAGCCGAGCGTGCCTGCTCCGGCGCCCTCCACTCCGGCGCCGTCTAGCCCCGCGCCCGTGAACCCGACCCCGAGCGCCCCTGCTCCGACTAGCCCGGCACCGTCTGCGCAGCCGTCCACCCCCGGAACCCCCGGTAACCAGTGCGTGCCCGGCCAGATTGACGGCCGCACCAAGATTTCGCACGGCCACCTGGACATCCAGGCGACCCTGAAGGACCGCCAGCTGTCCGTGGGTATGCGTGATGACAGCGGCATCATTGACGCCGATTCGACCGTGCGCCCGCTCGATTCGGTCGTGTGGACGGTCAGCGAGAACGCCCGCCGTGTACGCACCGAACGTATGGCTGATGAGAAGCTGAACTTCATGGGCCCGGTCGGCACCGCCTTCTACGGCCTGCCGCAGACCCAGCAGAGCGGCCTGCCCTGGCCCGGCTACAACACGCAGGATATTGACTACTCGCAGCTGCGCGGCCCGGTGCGCCTGCACGTGGTGCCGAAGGTCATGCCTGAGGGTGCACGCTTCGGCATGTTTACCGAGTCGCTGAACGGTGCGGATGTACTGCTGGATTCGACGACCGGCAAGACCACGATCGACATTGATTACGCGACGCACGCGCACGCGAACTGGGTGTTCTCTGAGCCCGGTCAGTACATGTTTGATGTGCACTATTCCGCGACTCTGGCTGATGGTACTGAGGTGAACAGCCCGGTGCAGCAGCTTGCGGTTGCTGTGGGTAAGAAGGCGTCGGATGCGTGCTCGTTTGAGACTGCCGTGCCGAAGGACCCGAACGCTGCGTCGGATGACTTTAGCGGTGTGCGCCGTGTGGATTCGGCAACCCCGGGCGGTACCGCTGGTGCTAACCAGCCCGGCTCCGCGCAGTCTGGTGCCGCGCAGGGTGGTCAGTCCGGTCAGGCTGGTGCTTCTGGCGCTGCCGGTGATGTGAACGCGCAGGGCTCCTCTGACGGTTCGGCTGATGGTTCTGCTGGCGGCGTGTACCCGGGCGGTGCCTCCGGCGGTGGTACCGGTGGCGGCTCCCTGGGTCAGTCTGGTGTGTCTGCTTCTTCTGGTGGTGCTCAGCAGGGCGGCCTGGCGCGTACTGGTTTTGGTGCGGTGTCTGTGGCTGTGGGCGGTGCGCTGGTGTTGGGTGCGGGTACTGTGATGGTGCTGCGTTCCCGCCGCCGCGCCTCCTAGCGTTCGCTGCGTGAGGATGCGCTGATACGGTGAAGCCCCCGCGGCTGAGAGGATGACTCTCGGCCGCGGGGGCTTTCCTGTGCCCGGTTCTCTGCGCTTTGGGGCTCCAGGATTTATCTGGACGGTCCAGATGCATAACTCTCATGGAAGATACGGCTGAGGGGCGCTCGCAGGCACGGCGGCTACCGCGCGCACGAACGCCCCCATCACACAGAGTCGGTTACTAAACCAAGCGGACCGGTTTACTTATCCATCTCGTAGACCCAACCACCGGCGTTGCAGTAGCGCTTGCCGTCCTTTTCGGTGATGGAGTAGCCAGGCTCGTGGTTCTCACACTTCTGAATGACCTCACGGGCCTCTCGGTTAGATTTTTCAAGGTTTGCGGCACGAATCTGGAAGAAGGCAAACGTAGCGATGTACGCCACCAGAACCAGTGCAAGAGCGGTAATCGCCATGCCCTTACCCTTGCCGGTGCCATTCTTGACCATGACCAGGGCAATCACCGCGAAAACAATGGTCGGGATGGTCAAGAACGAACCAATAACAAAGATGCCGGTCAGGGCGGAAATAATGCCCAGGACCAGTGCGGTTACTGCCGCCCACTTCTTCTTCGGCGCTTCGGCGGGTGCCTGCTGGGTGAACTGCGGCTGCTGCGGTGCAGCCGGCTGCGGGGTGTTTTCAGACATGAAAGTCCTCTTTTCGTATGTGGTTACGAGTTGCTTGAATGTGCACCCTCTAGTGGAGTGGCATATACCTCACAGCATACCGTACACAAGGAGGGTTCTTGACGAGGTGGGAACAAGCTTGTCTATCTACTAAGATGCGGTATCCACTGTTGGAAATTTTTCCTGCATGGGGATGTTGTGGGCGCTTTTTTATATGAGATGGTGTACTGTTCAAAGTGGTGCGAAGCACTAAAGGTGCGTATTTGATATTCGCGTGTCTAATGCACATCTTCCGGCAACTCATCGACGAAAGAGGATCACCGTGTCTGATCGCGTACTCTCATCGCAGGCAGCCAAGGATGCTATTACTGCTCTGCAGAACATCATCAACGGCGGCTTGCAGAACGAGATTAATAACCTCAACCAGCAGGGTAACCAGCTGAAGGACCCCAACAACTGGGACGGCCCCCTGGCTGAGCGTTTCCGTAATGATACCTGGCCCGGCGTAGAAAACACCCTGCGTAACCTGACTCAGGAACTGACCGACCTGCGTGAGCAGCTCAATCAGATTTCTACCGATATTTTCCAGGCAGGTGGCGGCGCCTAAGCCTCCCCTGGTGAACGCCGTTTACCGCCCCGATCCCCGGTTATGGGGCGGTGTGCGGTAAACGGCGTTTTCTGTCATTCGGCTTCAACACATGTTACTTTCAGGCATGCTGCACGTGCCTGTCTTAATGTGTTTAATCACCCCACTTCCGCACTTAGATACTTTTCAGAGGTTCTATTATGTCTTCCGGCCCGAACCCCCCCTACGCTAACAAAGAGGACGTTGTTTTTGATAATGAGGTCTCCGATAAGCTTGCTAATGCGTGCCGCAGAGTAGCGCAAAACATTGAAAATGCTATGCCTGGGCTCAAATCCGCTTTGACGACTGCTCTTGAGGACTTTGAAGGACACTATGCGGAAGTGACCGGCTCCAATATTGATACTGCAATCAGCGATGGTCGTGATATTGCTACCATTTTCCGTCAGCTGGCAAGTGTCGTTGATCAGCTGAAGGAAGCGGCTCGCCAGGAACAGGCGAACCGCCGGAAGGCTCGTGAATACGAGAACGAGTGGTTTGGTCTCCACAAGAAGTGGGATGACTTCTGGGGACATGCTCCCGCGAAGGTGGAGCCGTATATTCCAGATACAACGATCAATACTAAGTCACTGGGTAGTCGTGATAATACTGCAACTCGTTCGTCGGATATGGCTGTGTCTTCGGCGCGTCCTTCGACTGTTCGGGACCTCTCTAAGACCTTGGAAAATCTCGGCACTGAGGTTGGCTCTGAGCCCGGCAATATTCGTAACCTCGCTGCTGAATTTGCTGATAAATGCCAGTGGGGAACTATTGATGCTGGAAGTCTGATAGCCACCTTTGGGGCATGGAATAAGTCGAACGCCAACGATAAGACCTGGCTGGGTATTGTAGCCGATACCTTCGAACAGGCCGGCGGCGATGGTGAGATTAGCACCGTCTCGAATGAGACATTGAGCAATGCGCTCGCTGCAGCGAATGTCAGTACCGAACGACCTGATTTGGAAGTTCCTGCACCGGCTGTTGTGGGTAAGCCTGCCACCAGCGGTTATGTGAACGACCCCGTGAACGTTGCAACCGGTAACTTCATCGAAGAAGAGACCGACATGGCATTCTCCGGCGTGGTTTCTGCCTGCTCTGTAACCCGTATGTACAACAGTGTGACCGTGTTCGGTCAGCACGCTGTATCCGGTGTGTTCGGCGCTGGATGGTCCTCGAATATTGAGAGCCGCGTGCAGCTGAACGCTGAGAACGCTGTCTGGACGATGCCCGACGGTCGTGAGGTTACCTTCGACCGCATGATTCGTGAGGACGGCACCCACGGCTACGCTCGTGCCCCGCGTGAAGCATGGTGGCTTGAAGAACTGCCCCTCACCCAGCTGACGGGTGAAGAGGGCTCTATTGCTGACCCCTCCCTGCGTTATATTTTGCGCGCCACGGACTATGACGCCTCGTCTCTGTTGCGTATCTCTGACAATTCTGGCACCCAGCACATTTTTAGCCTCACCGGTGTTTACCTGGGCATGAGCGCTGGAGCAGGTACTGCTGTCGCATACCTGCGCGATGAAGAGGGCCGCGTTAGCGCTATCGTGCATCAGCGCGGTGCACGTATCAACGTGGAGTACACCGAAGGTGGCCTTGTCGGTGCTATCCATTCTTCACGCGGCCAGTCTGTGCGTTATGAGTACGTCACCCTTGACGGTCGTACTCACCTGTGTGCTGTGCACGGTGATGCCGGTACCCGCCGTTATGAGCACGACGCTACCGGCCTGATTCACCGCGTGGTGGCTAGCACCGGTGCTGTTGAAGTAACGAACTACTACGACCCGACCGGTCGCATTACCGAGCAGGACACCGAATACGGTCGTCGTGTTCGCTACCGCTACCTGCCGAACGGTATTACTGACGTTTCGAATGAAGATGCCTCCTACACGAACCTGTGGGTCAATGACCAGTACGCACGCCTGACCGCCATTGTTGACGCGGAAGGCGGGCGTACTAGCTATGCCTACGATGACTTTGGCAACCGTACGAGCGTGGTGGACCGCGATGGTTCCCGCACCACTCGCTACAGCGATGAGCGCGGCCGCATTATTCGTGAGGTCACCGATGAGGGTGCTGAAACCCTCTTCGCCTATGACGAGCATGACCGCGTAGTTTCTATGACGGTGAGTGCTATTGAGACGGATCCGCGTGCTCGCCGTGCCGCCCGTCTGGCTCGTCGTGCCCGCCTGGAGGCTGAGGCCCAGGGCCGCATCTCTGAGGGTGTTTCGGGGCAGGAGCCTGCTCAGAGCCCTGCCGTAAGCCCGATGACTACGGTAACTTACGAATACGCGAACGATTTTGAGCGTAACCCCTCTTCCATGACCGACGGCAACGGTCATGTGACCCGTTTTGAGTGGGCTGAAGGCCTGCTGCAGCGTGTGGTGAGCCCTGAGGGCGTTACCGTCTCCTTTGAATACGACGAGTGTGGTCTGCTGACCGGTATTCGTAACGCTGAGCAACAGCTGACCCGTTGCGAGTACTCTGCCGCGGGCCACCTGGTGAAGGTCGTTTCCGCCCTTGGGCTGGAGACTGAGTTCACCTATGATTCTGCCGGTCACATGGTGTGCCGTCAGGACCCGGATGGTTCCCGCTGGCGTTTTGAGTACGCTGCTGGTGGTCGCCTGGTGGCATCGGTGGACCCTGCCGGTGCCCGTACCGAGTATGAGTACGGTCCGAGCGGTGACATTGTGGCAGTGGTTGACCCGCTGGGCCGCCGCATGGAACGTTCCTTTGACACGAACGGCAATATTGACCGCATTACCCTGCCGGGTGGCGCGCAGTTCAGCTACGCCTACGATGGTTTGATGCGTCTGGTGCGCACCATTGACCCCGCCGGTGGCGTGTGGACTCGCGAGTATGATGCCGCAAGCACTCTGACCGCGTTGATTGACCCGACCGGTGTGAGCGTACGTACCTCCGTCGATTCCTCGCGCAAGACCATCACCACGAATGATGGTGTTGACCGCGTGCGTATCTCGTGTGACCACCTGGGCCGCCCGGTGCGTAGCGAGGTTCTCCCCGAGGATTCTGGTCCGCAGGTTAGTGCAGATGCTGACGACCCGACTGTTTCCACGATGGTTTATGACGGCGCGGGTAACCCCGTGGAGGTTCTGGACGCTGAGGGTGGTCTGAGCCGCTACGAGTACAACGGTTCGAACCAGATGGTACGCATGATTTCCCCCGCGGGTCGTGTGACCGAGTACAGCTACGATGCGTGCGGTCGACTGGCTACAACCTATGAGGCTGCCGGTACTGCTGAGCAGTCTGTGACTCGCTATGAGTATGACGCTGATTCCCGTCTGATTCGCCAGGTGTACGGTGACGGTTCTGAGGCACGCGTTCGCTATGACGCGTGCGGTCGTGTGCTGTCCATTACCGGTTCCGGTGTGGCTTCTCCGGTGTTCTACACCTGGGATTCTTGTGGCCGTGTGAAGAGCATCCGCGATAACAAGTGGGGTACCCGTTCGTTCACCTATGACGCCGCTTCTCAGGTGGTTGCGGTGACTAATGGTGCCGGTGGTATGACCCATTACCGCTATGACGAGGCGGGTAACGTTACCTCCGTGATGGACCCTGCCGGTCGTATTACCCGCTACGAGTATGACCTGCTGGGCAATGTCCTGGCGGTAACGGATCCGCTGGGTGTGCGCACTACCTCTACCTATGATGCTGCCGGTCGTCTGCTGACCAGCACTGACGGGAATGGTGCTGTACATTCCTTCGACTACGACCGTGACGGCGTTCCCTGCTCCCATTCGGTGAATGGCTCTTTGCTGTACCGTATGGAGCGTGATTCTGCGCGCCGTACGATGACGACCTATGACCACGCGGGCGTTGATGCGTTTGGTGCTCCCGTGGTGACGGTTGAGTCTTATGACCGTCTGGGTCGTCTGGTTCGTCAGCGCCGTGAGTTTGGTGCTCAGATTCCGGAGTCTTTCCGTACCGCGTACATGGATGAGACCGGCGGCTATGAGCTGTCCTACGCTTACGACGCTGATGGTCTGCGCACTGAGTTTGTGCACCCTCTGGGTTCGAGCGCTTATGCGTATGATGCTGCTGGCCGCATGGTTAAGCAGACTGATATCACCGCGTACCGTTTGGATGGAACCGCTGTTACCTCTGAGTCTCGTGTGGAGTCTTCCTTCGAGTACAACGCGGTAGATGCGCTGGTGCGTGCGCAGGTGTCTGATTTGGCGGGTACCTGGGTTCGCGAGTTCGGTTACCGCGGTGCGCATATGACCTCTGTGACCGAGCATCCCGCTGAGGCAGACTCGGCTGAGGCAGACTCTTCTGAGGCTGTGCACACTGAGATTATTCGTGATGATTTAGGTCGTATTAGCGGCGTGGATTCGCCTGCTGGTCTGGTCATGTACACCTACACTGACGCGCAGATGCTCTCTTCTGCCGTTCGCGGTACCGAGACTCTGCGCTGGACCTATGATGCCGCTGGTGCGCTGGTGCGTGTTGAGTACTTTGATAGCGCCCAGCCTGAGAATGCTTGGGTGAAGGTGCTGGTCACTGATGAGGGTGCCCGCGTTCGCGCAGTGTGCGTCTACGGCGTGCAGGATGAGGCGAAGACCGACTCCCAGCCGGCTGAGTTTGCCTCTGCTGTTGAGGATGCTCAGGCGTGGTTGGGTCAGTGCCCGGAGTCTGTGGAACTTGAGGGCGTCACCTTGGTGCCGGTTGCGACGAGCGTGTTCTCCTATGACGGTAATGATTCGCGTCTTCTGCAGGTTTCTTCGGATGGTTCTGGTTCGTCCCTGAACTATGGTGCGGCTGGGTTTGTGAGCTCGGTGGCGTCGTGGGGTTCTGCTGATGATTCTGCTGTGTCCTTCTCGTTGCTGTGTGCTTCTACTGATGGTCGTGTGCTTGCTGCTGGTGGTGCGTCTGCTGGTGCACCCGAGTTTGGTGCGCCCTCAACCGGTGCTCGCGCTAATGCTGGTTTTGATGCTTCGGTGATGCACCCTCTGGTGTGGGACGAGAACTCGTTTGTTCCGCGTGTTCTGGGTGTGGGCGGCTCGTCGATGCCTTCTATGGGTTCGCTGGTGCCTGGTGCCGGTTCTGGTGCCGGTTTGCTGGATCCGTATGGTTGGGATTCTTTGGGTGTTGCTGCGCCTGCTGTGCCTTCTGCTCAGGGCGCTACTGGTGGTGCACCTGTGTTGCCGGATTCGCTGGTTGGTGTTTCTGCGGCTTCGGGTGTGGTGCTGGGTTCTACTGGTTTTGAGGTGTTGGGTGCCCGCGTGGTGGATTCGCGTGTGGCTCGCTTTACTGCGCCTGACCCCCTGACCGCACCGGTGGGTGCTGGTTGGGGTGCTGACCCGTTCTCGCTGGTGGGTGGTAACCCGGTTTCCCTGGTGGATCCGTGGGGTTTGTCGCCGGTGTCTGTGGAGGATTTCGATAAGTACCGCGAGCAGAAGGTAGCTTCTGGCGGGTGGCTACAGAATAACTGGGAATACCTGGCTGGTGGCGCGATGGTTGTTGCTGGTGTTGTGATTGGAGCTGTTGGTACTGGTTTAGGGCCTCTGGGTGGTGCCGCATTTGGTGCCGCATCGGGTGCTTTGATGGGTGCTGGTATGTCGGTAATCGAGCAGAAGATGTCTGGCGGGAAGGTTGATTGGTCTAAGGCTGGTAAGGAAGCATTGAAGGGAGCTATTACTGGTGCTGTGACTGGTGCCCTTACCGGTGGTTTGGGCAATTTGAAAAAAGCTGCTGATATTGCATCAAAGATGAATAAGTTAGATAAGGCAGCCGAAGCTGCTAAGGCTGCTAGGGCTGCACGGAAGGCTGCTGAGGCAGGCGCTCTTGCGTCGAAGTGGAATACGGTAAAGACTGTTGTGGCGACACAGGGTAGGAACCTGGGTGCTGCCATGAAAGAGTCGAGGGTCGTAGAAGATGTTGTAAAGGATACGCTGTCTGGCGGTGTTAATAACGTAACGGCATATTATATGGATGATAGCGTAAAGGACAAGAGTTTGATGGGCGCTGTTGGAATGTTTGGTACTGGAGCTATTTCTTCTGCTGCAGGAGCCGTTTTTGGCGGTAATTTGAAAACCAGATTTAATGTGAATGGTTATGGCGCTTCTGACATACTTGAGCGTGGACGCTTTAAAAATGGGGCAATTAATGGAATGGTTGATGTTGGATCCGGGATGCTAAAGACAACAATGCAGTATGCCCCCGAGGCGTGGATTGAAAATAAGGAAATACAGCCAGGAGAACTGAAAGATAGGATGGTTAAAGGAGCTGTCAAGGATTTCTCGAAATCATATTTGAAATCTTCTGTAAAGATGGATGCAGGCGTTGCTCAGAAGTGCCGTACGATGGGTCAATATTATGCGTATCGTGCGGCCGATACGGTTGCTAATCCGGCAGGTGCCCTGGATCGTGCAGTCGAACGAATTCTCCCAATAGAATTGATGAAGAGGGTTAATTAGTAGTAGTATTTATCGCCAATAATGCAAACTAAATTTGAATCTAGATGGGAACTTTAAGGGAGGTGTGTTTCTTATGCCGCGAGCTATAAAAACCATATTAAATAAGACTATTCTTAATATGCGTCAGGAGCGTGAAGTTATTATTTTTGCGCTATGTATCATCGCTATATTATTGTATTTAAATTACTCAGTTCACGACGATAGCCGTGGAGCATATGCCATTTGCACTGTCGAGAAATCCTATATAAAAGATCGTAATGGAACTACAGTTAGTGGCATGATTGATACCAGTCCTGTTGGTGTTTTTGAAACGAGAGAATGTGGGGAAGTCATTATGTATAATGCCCCGGACGGCAAGAAAGTTCCGGAATATGTTGCTTCAATTCAAGAAGGCAAGAAATATAAGATTTATAAACTGAATGATAATGCTAATGATGAAAAGAATTTCACGTCGACTCGTCTTGAAGAGGTTCAAGAATAGCGATTATAACGTTTAGTAAGTCGAAAATAGTCGAGCAGGAAAGCCCCTGGGCTTGAGAGATTAGCTCTCAGCCCAGGGGCTTTCTGCATGCCAGCGGCAGCTTATCTGAGTGCCACCGTTAGCGGGTGATAATCGCGAAGTCGCTGCTGGACAGGTTCGTGAAATTACCAATCTGCGCGTTCAGGCGGCACTTAGAAGTCACCGACAGCGCCGTCACCACCCGCTGATCCTCAGACACCAACACATGCCCCGAACAACCATCCGAAAAACTAATCAACTGAGCATCCGGAGAAATCGCTTGAACCAGCGTCGAAAACTCACCCGTACGCGGCAAAACCATCAACGGGTTCAACTCATCCGCACCACTGGGCCACACCGGAACCACCGTCACCGGCAAAACGCTCTGATTCACCACACGAGAAGGAACCCGCAACTCAATCGACCGTAAACGCTGAATCGGGTACGCCGTCGAACGAACCTCCCGATCAGAAATAGCCTTCGACGTCTCAGAATCAATACGGTTCAGCCATTCCTCAAAAGCACGCGAATCCTTAAACTCAGCAGACACATTCGCCCGGACCTGCACCACACCATTAGCTGGGATACTCACCCCAGACAGATTCCACGAACACGGAACGTCCACCGCAGTCACACTCGACTGATTCTTCGCCACGCCAGAAGACGCCTGACCGGCATCCCACGTCACCGAAGCACACGAACCACCCTCAACACCGGGAAGCACCTGCAAAATATCGCCCCGAAGAGCCGACTTCTGCGAGGAAAACTCAAAAGTCAGACGGGCGCTCTTATCCCGCGGGTTATACGTACCCTCAATACGGGTACCCAAACCACTCGGCAAAGACGCCGAACTACGGCTCGACGCAGACCATGACTCGGCCGTCTTAGGTGAACCCTTACCGCCGTTCAAACCCACAAAGACGAGTACACCCACAAGAATCAAAGAACCCAGGATAGCGCCCCACACCAGCGGGCGGCGCAAGGGCGAACGGGCAGGCTCCTCTTCCTCAACGACCTCATCAGGAACATATACCGGTTGCTCCACCACAAAAGGAGCCCGGATAACCGTCTCATTCTGCGCCTGACCCAGCGACGGCATGCCCGCACCATACAGCTCCGTGACATTCTGCCCAGGCACCGCAGAAACAGCAGGCTCAGCGCCATGAACCACCGTAGGCGTATAGCCCACAGCACCCGAAGACACCTCAACCCATCGAGGAAGCACCATATCAGTAGCGAAACCCTCAGCCAAAAGATGCAACTTAGCGGCAGCCTCAGCCGCCCCAGGACGCTGAGCCGGGTTCTCCGCCAACATCCCGTGAAGCACCTCAGCCACCTCAGCCGGAATCTGCGGCGACATCTGCACCGCACCACCACGCATCGGAAGAGGACGCGCCGCCACCAACAGCTCATGAAGAGTCACCGCGCACGCATAAACATCAACCGCCGGAGTGGCCACACCGTGCGCAGAACGCTCCGGAGCCATATACCCCGGAGTGCCAGAAAACGAACGAGAAGACCCCGAACCCGCAGAGCCGGTAAAAGAAGCAATACCGAAATCAGCCACACGAACCTGCTGATCCAGAGACTCCCCCAAAACACCGCTCAGCAGAACATTCTCCGGCTTAATATCCAGGTGCATCACGCCCTGACGGTGAGCAAACTCCACCGCATTCAAAACCTGCACAATCAGGCTCAACGCCAAACGGACCGGCAGCGGACCCTTAGAATCCAGCTTCTGACGTAGTGAACCGCCATGCTGAAACTCCATCACCAGAGCCAGCACGCCGCCCTCAACCACCATGTCCGTCAACGGCACAATATGAGGATGCGACAGCGCCAACAATACCGAACGCTCACGCACAAAAGACTCAAGAACCACAGGGTTCTTTGCAAGCTCCGGGCGCAGAATCTTCGCCGCGTACAGAGCCCACGAGCCGCTCATCGTAGCGGCCCACACCTCACCGACCGCACCAGAACCCACCCGGCGCAGCAAACGATACGAAGAGCCAAGGGGAGCGCCCGCAACCAAGCCCCCAGCAGGCTGACCAGCAGCCTGCTGGGCAGGATGAGCATCACGGCGCTCCGAGCCGGAGTACTGCGGCGAACCAGCAGGTACAGTCACGGGCTAACTCCTTAACATCAACTTCACAACAAGCAGGAAGATTCCCCAGACGGGGTGACCCCTACAGCAAAACGGTCGGTAAAGTTACACGATACCTCACCACGCGCCAGACAAGCCCTACAGCCCGCCACGGTGCTGAGAGTCCTCGGGGCTCATCAGCTGCACCAGAACCGGCGATCCAGCCAAGAACGCATAGCCACGACCAACGCTCAGCTGAACCGGGGCACGCCTCGGAATAGTGCCGAACATGTCCATGTCCATATCAACATTCGGCTGAACCACGGCACCCGTACGGAACTTACGAATAGCCTTCGTCCAATGGCTATACAAAGGACGCAAATCAGTCGGCTTACCCGTCGCAATAATGTGAACGTCCGGGAAGTCACCCTTCACGATGGCATCAAAAACGTTCATCGGGTCATCCACACGGTCACCGTCATCAATCAGCAACAGCACCGGACCCGCGGCATCCTGCAAAGCCGCCTGCACCTGAGCAGAAGCATTCTTGCTCTCAAACACCCGGTCAAAAACGCCCTCCGGCGCATTCACCAGACCGGAACGCTGATCGAAGACAGCCCAAACCTCCGGAACCTCAGCGGCATCCAAGCGTGCGTTCTCCGCTGCGGTAGCGTCACCAGACGCCAACGCGGCAGATACCGCCCGCTCCGCCGCAGCCCTCGCCCGAGAAACCAGGCGAGCAAACGCAACCAGCAGAGAAGACTTACCCGAACGCGGATTACCCGCAACCATGGCGTGCTCACCCTCGTACAGCTCGAAAGCACACGCCTCCAGCGTGGCCTCAGCAATACCCACAGGGATACGCCACAGGCTCGGAGAAAACTCAGCGGCAGGCATGCTCTCCCACGAAACCCACGTCGGCAACTGGCCAATCACGTCACGCTTAGCGGGAGCCTGCGGGAAACGCTCATGAACCATAGAGACGGCCTCCTCCACGCCAACAGCGGGAGTAGCCACCTGCATCTGACGCAGATGCTTCGGATCAACGCAACGGCCGGGAATGGCGGCCGGTACATTAGTGCCGCGAATACCGTACGACGAATAATCGTGGATATCGCTCAGCTGGAAGAACCACGTCTGCAACGAAGCATCAAGAATCTGCGAGGGGATATTCTTCGCGCGGCTCGTCGACACCACGCAGTGAATACCAACAGCAGGACCGTCCGCATACACGCGGTAGAAATTCGCCAACAAATCCATGCTCACAGCGTCAGAGAACTCATCACGCAGCGTCGCAAAACCATCCAAAACAATGAAAAGAGGCTTACGGCGTGACGCGTCAGCACGGCGAGCATCAAGCTCCGACTTCACAAAACGCAAGAAGCGAGCCTGACGCTCCCTAGCGCCCTGGCCGGTACCCACAGCAGACACAACGTGCGGCAGGGAGTGCAGAGGCAACAAACCATCAGCGCCCATGTCCACCAGAACAATATCGATGTCCTCCGGCGAATAATGCTGAGCCAAACCCAGCACCACAGACTGAATCGTCGTGGTCGTGCCGCTACCGGCAACACCCACCAACAGCAGGTTGCTCATCTCAATATTCCAGCCCATAGGCACCTGACGCTGCAGCTCCGGCTCATCACCCAAAGTGCACATCAGGACACCGTCCCGGACACCCCCCACAGTGGGAAGATCCGGGTCGGGGAAGCCACGCACACCAAAATCAGCCAAATCAACATACGAACCCAACGGTTCAGGCCACACCTTACGAGGAGCGACCGCGCCACGAGCCGCATGAGCCGCCACAACAGCATCAATCAGCAGATCTAGGTCATTCGCATCACTCGACGACACCTTCGGACGTGCACGCTCCGAACGAGGAGTGCCGATACTATCGGTCGCACGAACCTCCAGAGAAGTCACCACCTCAGTGCCGCTCTGACCCGTCACCAGGGCAGTCTGCACCGGTGAAATATCATTCTGGCCCAGCTTCACATAGGCGCGACCCATCTGCGAACGCGAAATCTCCGAAGCATCCGGAACACCAATCACGTTCGAAGAATCCTCACGGCTCTGCACACGCAACGCCACACGCAAGTTCGTATTCGCCAGAATGTCATCATTCACCACGCC
>FLSE01000201.1_pt1 | contig 15208 bp, 14 predicted proteins | sample 1550461 | NCBI WGS metagenome assembly FLSE01 (sample SAMEA4031758, study PRJEB14383) | metagenome | biome: human; feature: oral; material: saliva | place: Philippines | collected 2014 | reverse complement strand
TATTGCAATATTGGATCATGGCAGTTCTCGGGCCCGTGCAATGGGGGCCTGTGAATCGTGTCAGGACTGAGAGGTAGCAGCACTAAGCGGTAACCTTCATGTGCCACGGGGAACCCGGGGGCTGTCGTGATCGAATATTGCAAGGCGGCCTGAGGGCCGCTTTTTTTATCTGATTATGGGTGCCCCATTAGGCATGGATTATACGCATAGAGGACGTGAAAGGACGCCCTCTTTTTTGCGTAATATGGTATAATAAAGTATTGCTAAATATGGACTATTAACAGGGAAAAGGGGGTGTCCCGATGGCATATATGGCGCTATATCGTAAATATCGTCCTCAGACATTTACCGATGTGGTTGGACAACATCAAGTGTCGGATACATTAATGCGAGCCATTCGCGAGGATAAGGTGGCCCATGCGTACTTGTTTGCTGGCCCTCGTGGGACAGGTAAGACGAGTATGGCGAAGATTTTTGCTCGTGCCATTAATTGCGAACATGGCCCTACGGATCATCCTTGTAATGAATGTAGCGTATGTAAATCGATTTTGAGTGGTCAGTCTATGGACGTCCTCGAAATTGATGCGGCGTCGAACCGCGGTATCGATGAAATTCGTGCCTTGCGTGAAAGCGTAAAATTTATGCCTGTAGAGGGGCGTAAAAAGGTATTTATTATCGACGAAGCCCATATGCTTACCAATGAAGCGTGGAATGCCCTATTAAAGACGATAGAGGAACCACCGGATCATGTGATGTTCATCTTTGCCACCACAGAGATTGAAAAATTGCCTGTTACCATCGTATCTCGTTGTCAACGATATACCTTTAGGCGCATTACGTCCGATGATATTGCACAGCGCTTACAATACGTTGCAGATAAAGAGGGCTTTGCCTTAGAAGATAATGCAGCGCGGCTCATCGCAGTTCATGCGGATGGGGGCTTGCGCGATGCATTAAGTATTCTCGATCAATGCGTGGGCATGGCTAGCGGTGAGATTACGCCGTCTGTTGTAGAGGAACTCATTGGTCTTGTGAGTAAGGATTGGATTATCAAATTCCTATCCGCCTTGCACAATGGAGATGGCCCAGCCGTATTGAAATATATTCAAGAAGCGCTCAGTGAAGGTCGTGATGGGGCTCAAATCATGGAGGCTCTAACACAACACTTACGAGCTCTATTGATTGCAAAGGTAGCACCTGATGCGGAGGAATTAAAGGTCTATGATTCATTCCGTACTGCTTTCTTAGAACAAGCAGAAGCTATAGATTTTGGAACCATCAATCAATATATCAAACAACTGCAATCCATTATGAATGATGCAAAACAAGTAGATAATCCGCGTACAGTTATTGAAATGGGATTGCTCGTATTATGTGCAGGTGTATCAAAGGCTAATGCGGATGTAGAAGAGCGCTTATCCGCCTTGGAACATGCAGAGCGAGAATCTCGTGACGGGCTTTTTAACCGATTGGCTAAGTTGGAACAACAAGGTCCACTGATGGGGGCGCCATCTATTAATTTTGTGGCAACACCTAATGCATCAAGGTCAAATGTGGTGGATGATGATTTCATTCCACCACCTATGGAGGAATATGAATCGGTTACCATTCATGAGGTACCAACAAACTATAGGCCTTCAGCTACTGTAGCGGAATCGAAATCTAGCTCCAGCACACAAACGGCTGCTACAGGTTTGACACCTCCGCCAGTGGCTGGAACTGTACCACCGCCTATGAATGGTGTTGGTATGACGCCACCACCCATGACTAGTTTAGGTGTAACACCACCTAATGCGAGTGCATCTCGAACAGCGAAAAAAGTAGGGCGGAAAAAGAATACCCCTATTAGTCACGTAGCAGTTATTGGTGAAACCATGGTGGACTCTGGGGAATATAGAACCATTCAGAGTACTGTGATAAAATATCTAAAGGACAGCGATAAGGGATTAGCATATAATATCATTGGTCAAGGCCAAGTTATTTATGTGGATCGTGAAAAAGCAGTTGTGGCTTTTAAAAAGGGAATATCTCTAACGCTGGTTACTAATGAGGCAAATCGAAATGAAATTGCACTGGCATTCCAGTATGCGTTGGGTTATACGGTGTCTTTAGAGATTGTCGATATAGAAACCGATGTCTATAAAGAATATATGATAGCTAGTGGTGCACGGTCCAATCGGGCTGTACCACCGAAGAAATCACAACTCGCACACGTTGTAGAGGCTCCGCCACCACCAGTAGAATCAGATTTGCTGGATAGTGGTGAAACTACAGCGTCTACACCTAGCGAAAATGACACTGTACATAATGAGGTGAAATCTAAAGAGCCTATAAGCTCTGACGCACGGAATGATGCCAAACAAGCTGCGTTAGCGGCTCTTAAAGCAAGAGGTATAAATCCTCCTAGCAGTAAAGACGATTCCGATACACTTAAATTAAAATCAGTTATACATGATGATGGCGGTATACCTGTTATGAGCCTTGATGGGACGCAGGTGATGACCGATGATGGGGAAGTTATCAATCGGCCCATGGATAGCGGCGCCACCGTGGAGGTAGAAGCCATCCCAAAGCGTGAATACCAGTGGGACCCAGACCATATGGGCGTTGAAGAACAACAAAACCCACTGTTGGCTAAAACATTAGAGAAACTTTCAGAAGACCATGACATTTATGTAGAGGTCATAGAAGAGTAAATTATATTATTTGTTAGTTAGATTATTTTGAAGGGACTTTCACAGTCCTATAAGGAGGAAATACGATGTTCGGTAAAGGTATGGGCAATATGGCAGGCATGATGAAAAAAGTTCAAAAAATGCAAGCTGATATGCAAAAAATGCAAGAAGAGTTAAAAACTCGCACAGTAGAAGCATCCGTAGGTGGCGGTGCCGTTACTGTTGTGATGAATGGTGAAAAGATGATTGAATCATTGAAGTTGAACCCTTCCGCAGTTGACCCTGAAGATGTGGAAATGCTTGAAGATTTGGTAATGGCTGCTGTTAATGAAGCAAGCAAAAAGGTAGACGACCTATTGTCTCAAGAAATGGGCAAGGTAACAGGTGGCCTTAACTTGCCAACAGGTTTATTCTAAATGACAAACGCATTAGAACGGCTCGTAGAACAGTTGCGCAGATTGCCAGGCATTGGCTCTAAATCTGCCCGCCGCTTGGCATACCATCTTGTGGAAATGCCTCAAGAAGAGGTGGACCGATTGGTCAATACCATTGTTGAAGCCAAGGGCGCAACCCGTCATTGCTCTATCTGTTTTAATCTATCTGCACAGGACCCTTGTGAGTTTTGCTCGAATCCGAATCGCGATCAAACGACGATTATGGTTGTAGAAACCTCGCGCGACGTCATTGCCATAGAACGCAGCGGTGATTATAAGGGGCTCTACCATGTCTTAGAAGGGGCGTTGTCACCTTTAGAGGGCATCGGGGCTGAAGACATTCGCGTTAAAGAGCTGATTGCTCGTTTGCGTGATGGTGTCGTACAAGAGGTTATTCTCGCAACGGATCCCGATGTAGAAGGAGAAGCGACGGCTTTGTATTTGGCACGTTTACTAGCGCCGACTGGCATTAAGGTAACGCGTATTGCCCGTGGTGTTCCTATAGGTGGCGATATCGAATATGCCGATGAATTAACCTTGGGCGGTGCCGTTGTAAACCGTCAGGAGATGAAAGGATAATATGAACGTATTACTTGCGCCATTATTGGCGGCGCCTATGACTGAGGCAGTTATATCTGTATTTGTCATTGTTATCGCCTTAAAAATTGCTTTTTTCACAATTAAAAAGGTAGCTTTAAATGTGGTGTTAGGCATTGTAACATACCTAGTATGTGTTCATGTCTTACATATACCGATGGATATTGGCTTTGGTGTATGGGCCTTGACCGTATTATTGGGGCCAATACCGATGGCACTGGCCGCTCTATACTACGGCTTATAATATAAGGAGAGGATATTATGGTTATCAATAGCGAGCAACAACGCGTCATCGATGAACTAGATAGAAATATCCTCTTGTTGGCGTCCGCTGGGACGGGAAAAACGAATACACTGGCTTATCGAGTGGCCCATATTATTGAAAGTGGTCGCTGCGAGGCACATCAGATTTTGTGTATGACCTTTACAAATAAGGCGGCACAGGAGATGAAGTCTCGCATCGAATCCCTCGTTGGCCAACCTGCAAAGGCTGTGGAGATTAGTACGTTCCACAGCTTTTGTTTTTACGTTCTTCAACAAGAGGGCAAACGAGATGAGTCACTCTATACGGATGTGACCATATTTGATGAAGAGGATTGTAAAGAATTATACTTGCCGTATAAACCGAGAAATATGCGGGATGTGAACTTTGCTAGTCTCATCAGTGTGGTAAAGGAACATCGTTCTATCTATGAATTCTATTCTGATTCGATGATAGATGATTATAAACGAACGATACAACGTTTAGAGCAAGACCAATCTAAACAAATAGAAAAACTATTTTACAACTATAATGCTCTTGCTACTGATGAATTAGCTGAGTTTTGGGCTCATGGTCACGAATGGATTGCTCGTTATGATGAAAGCTTACAGTCTGTTCACGGCGTTGATTTTACTGATTTAATCTGTGGTGTGCACCGACTATTTCAAAATTCTGATATTCGAGAACGGTGGCGTAGTCGCTATCGATATATTTCCGTCGATGAAATGCAGGATACGGGATTATTAGAGTATAAGGTTATGGAAATGCTGTGGGAAGATAATCATGTTCTTTTATGTGGAGACTATTTCCAAACCATCTACGAATGGCGCGGTTCAGACCCGTTCCGATTACTCGAAGCATTTACCCATGATTTTAATCCTCTAAAAATCATATTCTATAAAAACTATCGCTCTAATCGAACCTTGTTTACGATGGCTTTTAAAACATTACAGAACATGTTTCCTCAACTCGTTGGAACTGTGTACGATGAAATGCCAGAGGCTAATAGTGTTAGTGATGGGGCACCTATCCTTGTGAAAGGTTGTCGCAACGAATATACGGAATCTAAATTTATCTATGACCGAATCTGTGCACTTCCTAAGGATGCCTCTGTCGGCGTGTTGGTTCGCGATAACCGCAAGGCGCAACGTTTAAGTGAACAGTTTGAACGATATAATCAAGACAAGCCAGAATCTGAACGTCGTCCGTTTATGATTATCGACGAATATAAATTCTTCCGCCGTCAAGAAATCAAGGATATCATGGCATACTTTAAGCTCTTGATGAACCCTAATGATGCGGTCAGTGCGAAGCGCATCATCAAACGCTATGTATCGGGCATTGGGGACGCGAGGATTCGAGATATTGAAAGCCCTAAGAATCGTAGTGTAGGGCTAAAGTTAACGGATTTTATGGATATGCCTATCTTTGAATCTGAGCCATATGCTAAATTAGTAGCTGGTCTTGCGGCGGGTGATGTCGTAGTATACGACGTGGAAAGCACCGGCACAGATACGACAGAGGACCGCATTATCCAAATCGCGGCGATGCGCATTGATAAAGATGGTAATGAAATAGAACGGTTTGAACGGTTTATCAATCCTGGTAAATCAGTGGGCACATCTCAACTCGTACATGGCTTTACGGATGAATATTTAGCAGAGCATGGTGAAAGCCCAAATGTCGTATTGGAGGCTTTCAAAGAATTCTCTCATAACCGGATTATCGTGGGCCATAATGTAAATTACGATATTAGCATTTTAAGTCATGAATTAGCGCGTCATAATTTAGGTGAACCTCACTTTAAGGCTGTATATGATACATTAGATATCTTTAGACGTTTCTATCCAACACTGGAAAACCATAAGTTAGGGTTTTTGTCGAATCATTTTCCTATTAATCATACGCCTACCCATAATGCAATGGATGATATTATTGCTACGGGCCAATTATTGATTTATGCAGTTCGTGAAAATATTGTGCCCACCACGACAGATCGCATGGTTGCTATTAATCAGTATAAGGCAGCTTTCACAACGATTGCATCCCAAATGGCGACCTTGCGCAGAAAGATGCATGCTGATAACCCAACAGAACTATTGGCGTACATTATGAATCAAATGGGTGTGCTTGAGTATTATAAGAGTCATGGTGAAATGGCCAAGGTTGAACATATACGAGACCTGTATCGCATTATGGAATCATTAGATAAGGAATATGAAGGGATGACGGGGTTAGCCCGCCTCAATCATATTCTTCAGTTGGCTGCATTGACGGCGGGTGAGCCGCAACAGATGAGCAAGCAGTCTAAGATACCGATTATTACGATTCATCAAGCAAAGGGAAGTGAATTCGACCATGTATTCCTAGCTGGCATGAACCAAGGTACATTCCCTAGTTTTATATCCTTACGCGAGGGCAATGAGGATGAAGAAAAACGCTTGTTCTATGTAGCTATTACGCGGCCTAAACAGGAGCTCATTATTACCTATACTAATGAATCGCAACGGGGCCAAGGAACAGCACCAAGCGCATTCCTCGATTATATGCCAAAAGACTCAAAACTCGTAGAAAGGAGTATGTAATGGCACGAAAAACGCATAGGCCAGATGATATTATTTGGTCAGTTGCTACACAGGATATAGAATCCGTACAACATACAACTACAGATGTTGTCACATTAGGGCAATTACTGGATGCTAAATATCCTAGAAAAGCGATGATAAAGCTATTTGATGAAAAGTTAATCCATGTAAATGGTCATAAGGCAACACCTCATACGGGGGTTGTCGTAGATGATGAAATTTGGATTGCCATGGCCAAAGAAAAAATCGACCACGATCCAATTGCAATGGATTTACATATTCTCTATGAAGATGATGATTTGCTCATTGTGGATAAGCCTGCCGGTGTTACGGTAAATTCAAAGAATCAAGTATCCCTTGCTAATGGCATCGCCCACTATTTTAAAGAACATAGCATTAAGAGAAAAATTCGCTTTTTAAATCGTCTTGATCGTGATACTACAGGATGTATAGTGATTGCCAAAAGCGGTTTAGCCCAAAGTTTATATCAACAACAAATGGATGATAATATCTTTGAGAAATGGTACATGGCAATCGTTGAAGGCATTGTCGAAGCGGATTCGGATTCGTTGGTGCTTCCTATGGATAGAAGTATTGATGGTATTCATTACGAAGTAAATACTAAGGGAAAAGACACACGGACTGATTTTACCGTTTTATACCGCTATCCGGATGGGGTTGTGGATAACTCTGTGCATAACCTACAAAATATTGTGGATATATCCCCTAAAAATGTGGACAGCACAGTGAATACTGTGGATAAACAGGGTGGAATTGTGGATAATTCTGTGTATAACTTAGGAAATCAGCCTTGTACAGCAGTGGCAGTTCGCTTATATACGGGAAAAACACATCAAATCCGGGTGGCATTTAGCTATATGGGACATCCTTTAGTAGGGGATACCTTGTATGGTGCAAAATTTACGGGAGAACCATTTGCACTACGCGCAATGAAGGTTGTTTTTACTCATATGCGTTCTGGAGACCGTATAACCATTCAAGCTTAACTAGAGTGGGGATTAAGTAGTTGAATAGTTTTTTATTCGATAAAATAATTCTAATTGAGAAATGAGAATGACTGATAAGTTCAGTAAAATCAATGGATTTCATCAAGATATATCGAGAAATATCGTGACAAATGATAATCCATAAGCTATAATACAAATAGACGTAAATATGTATGTGATTCATTAAGTACATATATTGTGTAAGAGGTGTAATAGTATGATTTTACAAGAAAATAGCGTAGAACGTAATCGAGGCATTACGCTCGCCAGCATTAAGGGTATTATAGGCAATGTGGTGCTTGTCATCTTTAAAATGATAATAGGATTAGCATCGAATTCCATCGCCATAATCCTTGATGCGGTAAATAACTTAACAGACGTTCTTTCGTCGGTATTAACAATTGCTGGTACAAAACTGGCCGCAAAAGGAGCCGATAAGGAACATCCATTTGGACATGGCCGTATAGAATATATGACCACCATGGCTATTGCTTTCATCATTCTCGGTGCAGGCGTTGGGTCCCTTAAGGAGTCGATAGATAAAATTCTTCATCCAGAGGTATCCACATTTGATATTCCAAGCCTTGCCATCATCGCTGTTGCTATCGTTGTAAAGGTTGTGATGGGGCGATACATTAAGTCTCAAGGTGAGAAATATAAATCTGATGCCCTCGTAGCATCTGGTATTGATGCTCTTTTTGATGCGGTGATCACCTTCGCCACATTAGTGTCTGCAGGCCTCGTATATTTCTTCAATGTAGATATTCAAGGCTATGTAGGGGCTTTAATTTCCTTACTAATTTTGAAAGCAGCCTACGAGATTTTACGGGATATGTATAATCATTTGCTTGGTGTTCGTGCCGATGACAATCTCATCCGAAATATTAAGGAAACCATTGCACAACATCCAAATGTAGGTGGTGTATATGACTTAGTGCTAAATAGCTATGGACCAGGTGAAGTGATTGGTTCTGTTCATATTTCGTTGCCAGATACGATGACAGTAGGCGAGGTCCATCCTTTAACTAAGGGAATTGCAGTTCATCTTTATAAAAAGTTTGGCATTAATATGACTGTCGGCGTATACGCGGAAAATCAACCAAGCGTAGAGGTTCTTGAAATCAAAAAAGCGCTTGATCAAGTTATAAGCTTATACACCAATGTAGTTCAAATCCATGCTTTCTACGTACGAGAAGATAAAAAGATTATCTATTATGATATTATCTTTAACTTTGACGAAGAAGATCCACATGGTACATTAGAAAAGATTAAGGCAGAACTTCATAACCGTTATCCAGATTATACACAATTTGCTATTGTGGATACGGATTTTAGTAACTAATTTTATATAAAGAGTAACCGATATGAATAAATTTATGTTATCCACATTAGCAGTTATGACTGTGGTTAGTATTTGTGGCATGCAACCAGTAGATGCTAAACAAGTTAAACCAGACCCAACCACGACTATGCTTCAAATGCCGATGAATGATGAAATCTCGGTAGGGAATGGTACTACAAAAGAAATCAATAAACAAACACAAACATTAGTGAATAATGTGGCCGTGTCTACTAAGTCGATGATTAAAAAGAACTGGAAAACCATATATATTAAGGCTATGCCATCTGAAAATATAGTTAGATTCTATTATACGGATATGATGGGTCAAGCTTATAGTGGTCAAACTATTAAAAATACTGGTTTATCTAAGGGAAAATATAGGGCAGGAGCATTACGTCAGGCTCAGGCGTTGCAGGATTTGTATATGTATCTACAACAAACGAATCAGGAAATTCCTTCTTCTATAGATATTATTGTTACCAGTCAAGGTCGTCGGATTCGAACCATTATGAATTACGATGAAAATATAGGCGATAGTTCAATCTATCAACAACAGTATGAACAAATTAATTTTCCAAATTTAAAATAGTTTGGATATAGTGAAAGCCCCTACCTCGGCGAGGTAGGGGCTTTGTGTTAAATTACATAATCATCGTGATCATCTGTTGTTTGTTTTTTAGCTTGTTTTTTAGCACCTGCTAGGTCTAATAGTTCTTCTTCAAGTGTATCTTCATCCCCTGTATTGAGCATGGAATAGAAGGCCCATAAGATAATAAACCAAACTGGTGTAAAGAATAAGGCAACTCTTGTGTCATCATTCAAGGCCAAGATAATAAGAATGAAAGCAAAGAACGCAAGAATTAAATAGTTCATCACTGGATATAGAGGCATTTTAAATTTAGATTTTGCCGCTAATTCAGGATTTTTTTTGCGATATTTTAAATGGCATATAACCATGATAGCCCAAATAAAGATGAAGCAGAATGTAGAGATAGATGTAATCATAACGAAGACTGCTTCTGGCATTACATAGTTAAGTACAACTGTAATAAGTAGCACGGCAGCAGAGAAAATAGTCGCTTGGTATGGCACGCTGCTGTGTGTTAAGCGGCGCATTGATTTAGGTGCATGACCGCGTTTAGCAAGGGCATAAATCATACGACCTGTACTAAAAATACCAGAGTTTGTGGCGGATGCGGCAGAGGTAAGCACAACAAAGTTGACGATACCTGCTGCGGCCGTAATACCAACGGCTGTAAATACGGCCACAAATGGGCTGGCTGCAGGGTTAACGGCTGTCCATGGGTAAATACTCATGATGATGGCCAAGGAACCAATGTAGAATAAAATAATACGCAATGGAATATTATTGATGGCCATTGGAATAACCTTTTCAGGGTTTTCAGTTTCACCTGCGGTCAACCCTACAAGTTCAATGCCTGTGAACGCAAATACGACCATTTGGAAGGATAGAATAAAGCCCATTGTTCCATTCGGAAACCATCCGCCGTAATTCCATAAATTACTAAAGGCCGCCGCTACACCCGCATCGGTACTAAACCCAGAGAAAATCATGATTAAGCCGATGATGATAAGGGACACAATGGCAATGACCTTAATCATGGCAAACCAAAATTCCATTTCCCCAAAGTGCTTTACAGCTGTTAAATTCATAAGCAACAAGGCTATTAAGACGACGAGGGCTGGTACCCATTGGGGAAGCCATGGTATCCAGTATTGCATATACAGTCCGACGGCCGTTAAATCGGCCATGGCTAGTGATAGCCAACAGAACCAATATGTCCATCCTGTGATGAACGCAGCGCGATCACCTAGATAATCTTCTACAAAATCGATAAAGGAATGATGATTAAGATTAGATAATAATAATTCCCCTAACGCTCTCATTACAAAGAAACAAATAAGACCAGTTATGAGATAAGCAAAAAGAATGGATGGACCTGCCAAATGGATGGCCCGACCGGAACCTAAGAATAACCCTGTACCAATGGCACCGCCGATGGCGAGCAATTGTACGTGACGATTCTTAAGGCCCCGTTCTAACTGATTCGTATCAGACATAGTAAAGACCTCTTTTCTACAAACTACCTATAAATACAAAAAGCCATGGATGACCATAACTTTCATAATCTATAGAATATATAAAACTATTTTCTTATCATACAGTATCTATTATAAAAAGTCAAATGTATTTTTACAGTAGACATATCGTATAAATAGTATTATTAATATACGAATAAAAGAAAGAGTATTCATACTTTTAAAAGCATACTATGAGTAAAAAGGTTTTCAAAATTTGCTATAATAACTGATAGATTATCTTTTACGTAAAATCGTGGAGGTCATTATGAGACGGCAAGACCGAAGAGTTACAGATATAGAAGAAATTAAGAGCATTTTAAACAGCACTCGCATCATTCATCTAGGCATGATGGATGGTGATTACCCTTATGTAGTGCCCCTACATTTTGGTTTTGAATTTATTGATAACGCGCTTTATATCTATGTTCATGGGCATCATGAGGGAAAGAAGTTTGACTTGATTAAAGCAAATCCTCATGTATTTATCGAAATTGATGGCAGTGATGAGGCCCTTGTTTCCGGTGGAGATATTCCTTGTGCATATAGTTCAGTTTATTCCAGTGTGATGGGCCAAGGAGAGGCTACTTATTTAGAGAATATTGATGAAAAGGCTCATGGTCTACAAGTGTTGATGAACCATCAAACAAATCGGGAATTTACTTTTACAGAATCCATGGTAAACTCTGTGGGTGTAGTTCAAATTAAGGTGGTAGACTATACTGCAAAAAGACGAAGACAACTTGAGGAAGATATTATTATGCCTCACTTAACTAAATAATGATTCGACATCCTATTGAACTCTATTATGATATAGAGCTTACTAGGATGTTTTTTTATCGAACTCATAAGTCTTAGAGACATTGTTGACCTATTAATATGCATTCAAAAATGGAAAGATAAAAGTTTTATGAAGTAGCTAGGGATACAGAATCGCTTTCGTGATTTTGATATAAATAAGAAAATATATCATTATATGTGAGAACTATATTATAAATTTTTATAATAGGAGGGAATATGAAGAAAACGATAGGTAAGTCAATTTTGGTGGCCATAGCTATGGGACTTCTATCTACAAGCTATGTATTAGCAGATACTCTTGATCAGTCTGTGACTACTAATAATTCTGAGGCCGCATCTAATTCTAAAAATATTGCACCAAACGTGGATAATATTTCTGCCATTATTCAAAAACCAAGAGCGCAATTAGTAGGCTGGCCTTTGATGACGCAAGACAGTGCTCGTAACTTTAAGGGTATTGTAGAGGTTACTGAGAAACTACCGTATGAGGCTGAGGCACCTAGTTATATTCCTTTTGGATATCAGTTGTATACCGCGCGTATTGATCGAAATGATGTACTAGAGGTTGTATATCACAAAAAAGGCGGATCTATCTATCAAGATGGGAAAAAATTTATTACTAATGTTATGTCCTATCGAATGGGCTATTCCGTGGATACCGTAAGAGATACTGCGTATATTCCTGCTGAGTATAAAGATTTTGAGTGGTCTGAACAAGGTGAATCTGGCGAAGTCTTTTATACTGGTGATCCAGCAGCACAACTAATCCGTAGCATTACGTGGACAAAGGACGGTATGGCATACTCCTTATTGTTCTTAGAACCTGTGAAAGCAGTTGATGCTGAATTCTATAAGGAACATATCGTGCCTGTTAAAAGTATAGATAGCTCACGCTATGAACTATTAGGAAACTATCCGATTACGAAGACTTCTACTAAAACAATTGATGAATATAATAAAGAACTTATGGAACGTTATCGCTGGTATGATCAACTTGATAATGGTGATATAGTACATCATAATGTTGACGCAAGTACAAATGATTTTGGCTATGATTTACAAATTCCATCTTATATGCCTAAAGACTATGCAGTACGCGATGTAAAGGCCAAGGACCATGATGTATTAGAAATCGTTTATACAGAAACGGGCCGTAATGGAGAATATGGTCCAAAATTAACCTTCTCTAATACAGATATTGTATATCGCATGGGGTGGGCTATTGATACCGTAGTAAAGCCTATATTGGAAAAGACAAAATACAATGCTAAGGATGCAGTTAGCTTTACTACCCCTAATGGAATCTCTGTACATACATTAAGTTCTAGTAAAGACGCTATTCAAATTGCTTATTGGGAAAAAGATAATAAAGTGTATATGCTCTACTTTGCTTCTTTAAGAACCCAAGACTATGTAAGTAAAATTGTAGATTCAGTAGGGTCATTAAGTAACGTGGCTTCTGATGATACTCGATTACGTGGTGACCGCAATGATAAGCAACATGTTGAAGAAAACGATGCGAAAAACGTTAAACAAAATGATGAGCCTGATTGGCCTCATTATGAAACAATCGGATTGCCATGGCGTACAGTGAACTGACGCTACCCCAACTGGTGATGTGCACTATACCGGTGATGTAGATAAGGACTTAGTACGCAGTGTTACGTGGTACAAGGATAATATGGCGTATTTCTTGTTCTTCCAAGTGCCTGTGAAAGCATCTGAAGCAGAGTTTTATAAAGATCATGTAGTGCCGTTAAAAAATATCGATTTTAGTCGTACAGATTTAATCGGTCTAAAAACGATTCGTTAATAAAAAAGAATCTATCCCTAAAGATATTAGTAAAATATCTAGGAGATAGATTCTTTATGTATTAATTAGAAGAATACGTAGCGGATGATTACAAGTACCGCTAATACGTACATAATCCAGTTAACTTCTTTTGCACGACCTGCAATGATTTTGAGTAGAGGGTATGCAATAAGACCTGCAGAGATACCGTTTGCAATGCTGTATGTGAACGGCATCAAAACGATAACGAGGAATGCAGGGAAGCCTTCTGTCCAATCGTCGAAGTCGATATTGCGGATAGCACCTAACATGAGGGCACCAACGATGATAAGAACAGGAGATGTGGCTGCATTTGGCACCAAGGATACCAATGGAGCTAAGAATAAGCAGATTAGGAATAACACGCCTGTTGTAACAGCTGTTAAGCCTGTACGGCCACCAGCACCTACACCTGCTGCACTTTCAACAAAGGCAGTAATCGTAGATGTACCGAGCAATGCACCCGCACTAACACCGATAGCATCAACAGTCATCGCTTTGCCAAGGCCTGGAAATTTACCAGTCTTAGGATCCGCAATTTTTGCCTCTGTAGCAGTACCAATCAAAGTCCCCATAGAGTCGAATAATTCAACGAAGGTGAAGGAGAAGATGATGGTAATTAGGCCCATATGAAAAGCACTAGGAATATCTAATTGAAGGAATGCTGCCTTAGAGAAATCAGGCACTGCTAATATAGTGAAGTTCTCAGGCATTGTAGATAAGCCTGTTATATAGGATACAATTGTTGTGACTAGCACACCAATCAAGAGAGATCCTTGAATCTTACGAGCCATCAATAGAGCTGTAAAGATGAGGCTGAATAGTGCCAACAATGTTTCGCCACTATGCAAGTTACCTAGTGTTAGCAATGCTTCAGATGCTGGAGGTACTAAATTCCCATGTGTTTGTACAACTTGGCCTAAGGAGTTAGGAGACAAACTGATGGAAATCGCCATCAAACCGGATAGTTTTAAACCGATGATAGAGATAAAGAGCCCAATACCAACGGTGATAGCGACTTTCATAGAAGCCGGTATACCTACAACAATCATTTGTCGTATTGACGTCAGCGTTAAAACGAGGAATACGAGGCCGGAAATGAATACCGCACCTAGTGCCGTTTGCCATGATACGCCCATGCCGAGAACTACGGTAAAGGAATAAAAGGCTAAGAGGCCAACTCCTGGAGCGAGGGCTATTGGATAGTTAACAAATAAACCCATAGCAATCGTTACGAGGCCACCACCTAAAGCTGTAGCGATGAGGACGGCATCCTTATCCATGCCAGCAAGACTCAAGATGTTTGGCGCCAAAAATAGGATGTACGCCATCGTGATAAACGTGGTAATACCTGCTAAAATTTCGGTTTTAACGGAAGTACCTCGTTCATTGAGTTTAAATAGTTTATCTAACATTAGATAAATCCTCCCTGTATGAAATTATAAATCATATCAAATAAAAATATTTCGATATACCTATAGTGTATCATATTTCCCACCATTTTTTGTATGAATTTATGTTATACTATACATATATTGTGAATGACTTAGAGGTTAACTTATGAAAATATCTAC
>FLSE01005504.1_pt1 | contig 15272 bp, 10 predicted proteins | sample 1550461 | NCBI WGS metagenome assembly FLSE01 (sample SAMEA4031758, study PRJEB14383) | metagenome | biome: human; feature: oral; material: saliva | place: Philippines | collected 2014 | reverse complement strand
TTCGCATTAACACCATGTTCGCCTTCATTCTTAAAAGTACGAATAACAGCATGTTTTGACGCATACGCTTGTAGTATCTCCCATGTATGATCCGTAGAACCATCATCTTGAATGATAATCTCATGGATAGGATAAGACTGAGCGAGCAGTGAGTCTATCTGCTCCCTCACGTATTTCTCACCATTGTAAGTACAGAGGACTATTGATACAGAGGCTTTGCTTTCCATAACTTTACTATAGTGTGAAGATGACGAGCGTACTATTATAAACAATAAGGTAGAAAGCTATCAAGGCTGTCAATAGGGTGATAGCATTCCTAATCCCACCTTTCATTGACTTTATCAGGCAACCTATACACAACGGTATGACGTAAGCCCAATGCGCTGTCATTATATATACCTCGTTAATACCAAAGCCTAAGCCTATATGAAGTATCATGTCAAGGGCGAAGAATGACAAACACATCCACATCAGCTTACTACGTTTACCAGCCCAGATTCCGCCTAAAAAGAGTAAGACGATAAGACCTTCAACAATATAGTTTACGACCCAGTTATAACTAACAAAGACTGGACGGTCACGAATAACATCACATAACGTGTACTTCTGGTGCAACTGTATAGACTCACCAAAGAGGTTTTCAACGAGTGTCTCACGCCGAGAAGTAGTCACATCTGTCCAGTTCAAGAACGGTTGTTTACTCACTGGCGTACCAGAATGAGCATATTGTGGTGCGCTATACTTTGCCTTCAACTGCGCCTTTCGGTGTTTTTTCCATAGTAACGCAAACGCTTCTGCCTGTTGTTTACTATCTTTAAGATGCGTCGTATCGCTGAACTCCTTCCACATCTTGGTCTTCTCATCCTTTACAGCTTTCTTTTCGTGTGCCTTTCGTGTGTTAACACTATCGGCAACGAACGTTTTGTACTCCCAAAGACCAAAGCTCCAGATTGCTGCAGCAGGTAAGATGACAACAAGAATAAGGTTCTTAGGATGAAAGAAACGCTTTCCCTTTGAGAAAAGATCAGCCAATAACACCTTTAATCCATTATTAAGTGATACGCCAGCAGTAAGGATAAAGAAGACTATCGTCTGCCATCTCTTCAATGGTTTACGCTCTGCCATCTGCTTACCTGTCACATAAATCACTAAGAGAATAAGGAATAAAGAAAGGATGAAATGGTCGGGTGAGATAGCTGCTAATAGTACGTATGCGAAGGAAAAGAGTAAGAAAGCGAGCACTGAAGACTCTCGTTGCGAGAGGTGAAGGAGCTCTTTTCCTATTCGCATCATCAATAGGAACGCATAAAGAGAACTAAGGAGAAGGACAATGGCAACGAGGAACTGTACACAGTTAATGCCCAATAAGCTCATTAATCCCTGATTGATAAGATAGACAGGATAGTAGAAGAAAGCCAACAAAGGGTGTCTATGCACATCGTAGGCTGTTGTCCAGTCGGTAACAACGCAATAAGTGAGTGGGTCAAAGCCAGACACATGGAACCAGTCGAGGAAGTTCTTCCGATAATCCTTTGATATTCTTGAGAACACCGAATAGTAAGGAATTATCACTGTAGCGTGCATGATGAGCTGCCACAGGAGGAATAAACAAACCGAAAGACGCTCGTCTTTTCTTATCTTAATAAACGTCATCCACATAGCTTACGACATTAAGTAATAGAATGTCTGTCCTGCATTGTAAATCCAAAGGTAGATGGTTAGCATGATTAACGTCACACGCATCACTTTTCGCCATTTCATCGATAATTGTCTCAGTAAGTAACCGTAGGAGATGGGGATGATGAATGCCCATCCTGAGGTCATTATATACACCTCAGTGACGGCAAATCCAAGGATGAGATGCAAGGTGAGGTCACAAGCAAACCAAGCTAAAAGCATTTTAAAGAACCGCTGCTTATAGCTGAACACAATACCTACTATAAATAAGAGGACGATAAAAGCCTCAATGATATAGTTCACACTCCAGTTGTACTCCACGAAGATGGGACGTTCCCACGACACATCTTTTAAAAACGAACGCTGATGAAGCTGAATGGACTCACCGAAGAAGTTCTCTACAATGGTTGGAATACGTGGCGTAGAGACATCCATCAACTTTGTTATTACCCCATCTCCAGCAGGCTGACCGAGGTGTGTTCGCTGCCATTCATCTCTTTGCTTCTTATGTTCGAGCACCTTCTGTGGGTTCTTCTTCAGTGTTTCGCTTTCGATATGACGCACAACTGCTTGCTGTGGAACCTCCAAAAGATAATATTGAGACTGTTGAATACCGAGCAATAAGAGCAATGGAAGGACTACTCCAATAGAGATAAACTTAACGGTAAAGACCTTCTTTCCATTGGTGAATAAGCCTGCTAACAGAGTCTTCGCCCCGTTTGATGTTGCCATTCCTGCCGTGAAGAAAGTCAGAACCAACGATTGCCAAGCGGTTAGTAATTGTCCTTTCTTCATCTTCTTTCCCGTGATATAAAGCGTCAGAGAGAGCAGCATCAGAGAAACAACGAAGTGGTCTGGCACCATAGTTGGAATGAGTACGTGTCCAAAAGAGAATAACAACAAGGTAAGTAGTCTTGCATCTTTGCGCCTCAACTCCAATACCTCTCGGAAAACTCGGTACATGAAGAGTACTGCATAGAAGGCCGAGAAGACGATAATGACGGCCATGAAATACACAGCAAAGTTATATCCTACATTCTGTATGAGCCAGTCATTGAGCAGATAGAGCGGATAAAGAAAAGTAAGATATAACGGATGACGTGATGTAACGAAATGGATACGCCCTCCCGAAACCGTTATCCATGACCAACAATCATAGCCTGACATACGAAAGTTCTTGGTAAAGATACTCCAAAAACCACCATGTGCATCCATGGTGTAGACGTGATAGTGGCTTGCTATCACCATCGCATTGAACGTAACAAAGACTGCTAACATGACGAAAGCCAGCCAGCGTTCTTCTTTCTTCACCTTGAAAATATTAAATATGTGCATTGAGTAGCTTTGATTATTTGGTACAAAGGTACGAATTAAAGCACATTTAACAAAAGAATTTGGTAATGTCAGGCAAAACTTTTATCACTTACAGCAATCAATGGCGTATTTGACTATACAAGTGAGCAGTCTTTTCTAAGAGGTTTTCCACTTCTCACATTCATGGTCTTAGTACTCATTACTCCTTATCGACATGTGTTTACTTGTCTCAAAAAAATATAATTATCTGCGTTAATTAATCGTCCTTTACAGCTGATTATAATATTCCCATGCGCCTATTCCAGCAATTTCTCCACACTTTAAAATAACAATCAGTGATATGAAAAATCATTACATGCAATCAGAACAAACGCCCCTAAGACCAGCGTATTACATCTTCTCTAACCAAAGATATAACCTTCAACAAATCAGTACGTTACGAACAGCAATAAAGAAGACGCCCTTCTTGCTTCAAGAAGGGCGTCTTTAACCTGCAAGAAGGGCATATTCCTGAACGTAGAAGAGCCTCTTCTTGTTGCATACTCGGCCTTTTCTCGGAAAGAGAAGGGAATAATCTGTAAAATATCTTGACATTTTCTGTCTAATTGGTTAGTATTTTATCTCTCACGGAGGACATTTTTCTCTCTCACAGAAAAACACAGAAGAACAGAACACACAAATGCCCACAGAGACATTAAGTCAACCGATAACACAGAACATTACAACCATCATTAGCAGTAACGCTCTGTGAACTCTGTATGCCGAAGGCCTTCTGTGGGATTGAAACTGTGCACAAAAAGGTTCTGTTAGATCTGTGTGTTCTGTGAGAGAAAACCTCCCTCCCAACAATTCTCCAATGTTCTTTTTCTCACAGAGAACACAGATGAACAGAACACACAAAGACCCACAGAGACATTAAGTCAACCGATTACACAGAACCTTACAGCCACAGAGGCCTCACCCCCTGCTCCTCTCCGAATGGAGAGGGAAGTGATTACCGAGGTTACCCCTACATATCCTCCGTACGTTTAGTGTTCCCTCTCCTTCTATTAGCAGGCTTATAGGGGTAACCTCACATATTACTCCCCTCTCCATTCGGAGAGGGGTTGGGGGTGAGGCCTCTGTGAATTCTGTATGCCGAAGGCCTTCTGTGGGCTCGAAACGTTGGTGGAAAAGTTCTGTTAAATCTGTGTGGTCTGTGAGAGAAAGAAATGTCCTTCGTGAGAGAAAAACCTCCTACGCCTCACACAAGCAGGCCAATAGGGGGTAACCTCACATATTACCCCATCCCTGCGGGGGACAGATTGCGGAGAGATCAGCTGTGGAAAGGGGGAAAGACAACCTCCTTCCACTCGCTTCTCCGGTTCTATCAAGAAATTTATCCTTACTCCCTACGTAGAAAAAAACGCACCAATAGGAAATTTATTGGTACACAGATAGCAAACATAGGAATTAATGCTATCTGCTTACTAAGCCCTAACCAAAGGAAAAGTTGTAGGAAAGTGCTTTGTAAGACATAGTTAATAACATGTGAGAAAACAAAACCTAATCCTCGTTTCGTAGTAGACTTCACACGGAAGGTGTATCGTGTTGAGGCAATATAGTTAAATGTGAAGCTTACAAGGTAAGCGATGGTATTAGCAATGAGAGGCTGCAACCAGCATATCATCAACAGATAAGTACCATACTGAATGGCTGCAGCTAATGACCCAACAATAATAAAACGCACGATTTCACCGAGCTTTTTCTTATCTTTCACCTGTCTACTTCTCATCTTTACTCCGTCTCTCTAAAAGGTTTATAATATCCTTTGTCTGCATGGGCAAGTAGCTCCTTATCTCCTCTACTATCCCCAAAGGCAATCAACTCATAAGACTCACGTTGCGGATAGAGTTCCTTCAGTCGACTTACTTTCTCTTGTCCGTAGCAGTTCTTAGTGATAAACCGCCCAGTAAGATATCCTCCTTCCACTTCGATTTGAGTACCTATCACTTGTATCTTTTTATCGATTTCATCGAAGAAAGGACATACCCAGTTATCAACACTCGCACTGATTATGAGTACAACACTATCTTCTTCCTGTACAGCCTTCTGTAGTCTCTTTATACCAGCAGGGCGAAGTAGCTGCTTGTTCTGCTGGGCAAAGTCAACACATAACCGATTAAAACTATCGAGGCTCATTCCCTTAAAGAACCAAGAGAAGACTCTTTGCTTAGCTTTCCAATTAGGATAAAGATGAAGCTTCATTAATATAAGGAGAGGAGAAAAGAGTAGGAAACCCAAGAACAGACGCACTCTCCCTTTTGAGAAGCGGATAAACTCTATGAGTGTATCCTTGGTTGTTAGCGTACCATCGAAATCGAAAGCGTATATCCTCATCATCTCTTATTGGCTATTCTTAAATACATAAATAATAAAGAGGAAGGCAAGTCCGAAGGCTAAGACTATCAGCTGCATGAAACGGTCGTGTATCATCACCTTCGTTGGGTCACCACTCTTCTTATCAACGACCGATATCTGGATATAACGAAGCAGGCCCAAGAGCACAAAGACACTGGTCAGATAAAGATGATCCGTGTGGAAATTAGCGATGGTTTCGGGACTTACTGTGTACATGATATAGCACACCAAGGTAACACTTGCCGTTATCGTAATCGCTTGATTAATGAAAGTAAGATTATATCGGATAGTATTCTGGCGAGGTGCATGGCCTGTCTCGTTCATCTTCACAACATCGTCACGTCGTTTAGCAAAGGACAGGAAGAGCATTAACAAGAAGGTCATCAGAACAATCCACTTACTCAGATGTATGTCTGTTGCATATCCTCCGGCCAGGATACGAAGTACAAATCCAAAGGCGACTACACACACATCAATGATTGCATAACGCTTCAAACGGAGGCAATAACCTATATTTAACAGCCAATAGAAGATTATCACACTGGCTGTTTCAACCTGACGTGCATGCAACAAAAAGGTCGAAATCATCGATAAAGCAAACATCAACCCCATCAGGATATATCCCTGAACAATACTGACAGCACCAGAGGCCATCGGACGATGACACTTCACAGGGTGTTGACGGTCGTCATGAACATCGACAATGTCGTTCAGACAATAGATAGATGAGGCCGTCAGACTGAAAGACAAGACTGTGATAAATCCTGCGTAAACCGCCTCCCATTGCAGTAAAGCACCTCCAAAGAAGACTGGAAGGAAGACGATAAGATTCTTAATCCATTGATGTGGACGTATTAACAGTATAAGGTTCTTCATTTTATTCTATTCTCTATGGGCGTTATAATCCCTTTAATTATAGTTTGTAAGAGCCATGCAAATATCAGACTGAGGACAATCGTCACAACAAACTTAGGCCAATAAGACCAATCAGTCCGCTCAAGATAATCGAGTACGAAGTGGGAATGTATCAAATAAAGCTCCAAACTCAATGCACCAAAGACTTTTAGTATTTTGTTCATATACTTTGGTGTATGATGAAGGACTTGATTGAAGAGGATGATCGATGTAAACGTAAGGGGGATATAAAGCATACGTTCAAGGAATAAGGGGAACTGTCCGTGCTTCTCTTGTTCAAGAAACAGACAAGAGGAAAGAGCGATAACGAATGTTATCACTATCATCCAAATAGCCGAACCACCCACTGTTTCTTTCCGTTTCACCGCCTCTGCGATGTTAATACCTATAAAGAAGATGGGCGCACGGCTCCAAAATATCTCTAAATGACCCACTGCTTCATGCAGTGGGGTAATATATTCGACCACAACACACCACATTATCATGACTACAGGAGTCCAACGATAGATAGGATTCTTGGCGATAAGCATCATATAAAAAGGACTCACAAGATAGAAAACCATGATAGCAGGGATATACCAAAACGTTAGCTCGTTGTGCATCCAGAAGTCCCAGTTAATCGTTATATCCCCGATGAGATCGATGATATTCATACTGTGCCCACTATGTCCTGTGAGATTGATGTTAAGGAAATCAGGTATATAGTAGAGACAGGCCATGAAGAGCCAAGTAGGATAGACACGTAAGAAACGTCGAAGATAAAACTTTCGCAGCGAAGGGTGCTTTGTCCAAGAGAACCACAAGCCCATACCGCTCAAGAAGAGGAAGAAGTCTACACCGATGTTGCCCATTCTCTTCAAGCCAAAGAAGGCATCTTCACGTGGCAGCCCCACATGAAAAAGAATAACGAAGATGATGGCCAACCCCATCAACTCTCCTCGGTAACGGCTTATATCAGCTAATTCAATGTTTCTTATCTTCATTTATTGCGATGAAATCGTGTATTTATAAGACTCCTTTACTTTAACTTTGGACTCGGTATCTTCTTCATTAACTCTTTGAACAACCATGCTAAACAAAGTGAAGAGATAATGTAAAGGAGGAGCCCCGTCCAATATTCTCCCCCTCGAGAGATTGGAATAAATATCTTTCTTGTGATAGGATGACAGACGAAAAGGGCTGCTGAGATGCTGCCAACCCACGAGAGAATATTCATAACAGAGAAATACTTATTGCCAACTACGCCTTCTATCCAACTGAGTAATCTCACAAAAGTAATAGAGGCGACACATATTACAAGGGGTACAAAATACCATGTTATGTAGTTGAAGCTCATCAGCAATATGGCAAATAACGAAAGGACAAAGGCAACAAGGTTTGTAGCAGTCGTCCAGGCGTGTGCGAATCTCGCATAAAGTACACCAAAACCGAATGGCAGCATACCACCGATAAAGTTATATCTCCAGCGGTTCAAAGCCTCACTCTCTGGTTCACAAGATAACTGTATGGCAAAACAAAGCACTATCAACACAACATTCCACGCCCAATGTCGGCGATAAAGGCAAAGTCGATACACGATATACAACTGTATCATAAGCCCAAAGAACCAGTAAGGACCAGGCCAAATAATATCGTCAGGATTGGGAAGTAGATTATTAAAAAGTCCCATTTGACCGATAATATCCATCACATGGTAATCGTGGGGAGCGTCGGTAATAGCGTCAACCATCGTAAAAGCTACAAAACCAACTATCATCATACGGAAAAGTTTTACCCAATGATATTTGATAAAACCAAAGACTGGAAGACTTGACTGTACTTGCAGCATACTTGTTGGCACTGTTGGCTGTTGCTTCTCGTACTTCATCGTCAGACCGTAAGCCGATAAGAAGAGGAATACAGGTACTCCATAATGCCCAAAGAACGAAAGGATATGAAAGAAGAACAATTCGTTCCACGACCCCTGTAACACTTGATAAAGTTTGTCTACATTACGTTGGAAATACTGATATTCGTTCTCCTTTACCACTGGACGCAACCAATGGCAGTAATTATGTAGGAAGATTCCGATAATGGCAAGCCCTCTCAACGCATCACACTCTACCCGTGTAAGCAACGGTTCTCGGTGTTTTACAGTCTGTTCTGGTGCGGGATATTCTGTATTTGTATTCTTTTCCTTTTTAAACATCCTAACTTTTATAATTAATTTTGTGGTCTTTTACGAGTTACTTTACACTTCTCTAATTCATTTCTCCACGTCCACTACCCACCTTACAAGCTATCTTCTCTTTTGACATAGACTTCTGTTTCGGTAAGAGATGCTTCTCGGAAGGACGAGGAAGCTTATCGTAATCCGTTGTATTCTTTAATATTCTCGGTCTCATCTCATTGTATTGTGGACTGAGGATATTATATTCGGGATGATAGTCTTTCGTATGGATACCAGCTAAGTAAAGCAACAGATGCGGTAATGCATCCGTCATATAACGACGATGCTTAGCTGCAATGATTTCTTGGAAAATATCAGGGTGCTTCACAGCATACTTATGTGTACAGAAAATCCAGAAAGGTATTTCAAACTCATAGCGTGCTAAGTCATAATCAATAGCAGCTGAATGTTTACGACAAATGAAACCTCTATTACCCTCAAAGCATTCTTCTCCGTGGTCAGGCATATAGATAATGATAGCCTCTTGATTCTCAAAACGACTAATGATAGCATCTACGATGGAGTCATTATATAGGATGGCATTATCATAATCAGCCAAGATACTACGCTGTTTACCATCGAGGTCAGCACGCTTTTCCGCATAGTCATCAGCCGTGAAATGATGACGGTCGCTCGGATAACGCTGTTTATAAGTGACATGTTGTCCGAGTAGATGGAAGATAATAAGGTTATGCTTCGTATTATGTTGCTTTTGATTCTTATCGTAGTCATCGAGTAATCCTCGATCAAATCGATATAATTGGGAGTTACGAGAGTCGAACATTGCCGATGAAAGTTCTGGGTGATTTAAGAAGAAACCACCGCTGAAATCATATACAGCCTGCTTCGCTTTCGGTAGGAACTGATTGGTTATAAAAGTAACATGATAGCCTGCCTTACGGAACAGTGAAGGGAAGAGCGGATAATCACACCACTCCCCCTTCTCTCCAACAACATGTAGAGAGAAGACGTTCTTGAACACAAAGCTGGTTAAGTTCCATGGTGCTACGACATCACTGAACGGTACGAGTAATCCCGATTTCTCCCGTTTAATCTGGCGAGGGGTCGTCGGCATGAAATAACCATATTGTTGTGAATGATGCTTACCATAGCTTTCGCCGATGATAAGGACGATATTTGGCGATTTAAACGAACAGCTATCCACACTCATCTTGTCCTTTGCTTCGATGAGACGGTCGATTTGTTGTGATGCTAATTCATTTGAGAAGATACTGAACACAAGTCGATAGACAGGCAGATAGAACTGTGCACAATCGCTGGTTGTCAGTTCGTGCTCTACAGAACCAATAGTATCTAAGGAGAACATCTCCACCATCTCTTTCTTATTATGCGCTGACGAGTATGCCGACCAACAGAACAATACAATGCAAAGAGCCCCTAAGACAGGTTGCAGCCGAGCAAATACTCGATACATAACATCCATTTTATCGCTAACAGCAATAGGGAGTTTGATTTTCTGTCCTACTACTACAAGAATCTGCAGAAGCATAATCAGTAGTAATAGTCCGACACTCGAGAAGAGGATATCGGTGGTCATGTAACTACTAAAAAACTCACCCGCCTCACGGCCATCAGTCTCACCTACAAGAAGGAGCATGGAGGGGTTTAATGTAGACTGGAACTTCACCCAACAAAAAAGGTCTGTGATACTTGTTGCGTATGCAATAACATACAATAAAGCACGTATCCATCGACGTACTTTCAAAGGAATAAGTGAAAGGAGAAGGCAGATTATATACAAGTCGAAAAACAACTCTAACCAAAGATTACTATAGACAGTAGCATCAGGATTATTGGTAGGCAATTCCTCATACGACACCACAATGCCGATAAGATACATAAAGAAGAAAAAAAAGGCATTGCCCTTTATTGGTTGATACGCCTTGTTTAATAGATTGACAACTTGCTTAATAACTTTCATTCTCTCAACTATATTTACTTGCAAAGTTAACATTATTTTTAGGAGTAGTCAACTTTTACTTGCGTATTTAACATTGTTCTCATAGCATAACAGCTTTTTCACCTTATAATATATGATAAACTCTTCCTCCTTATCATTAGACTTATATACGAGAATAAACAGTATGTTAAGAGGTAAAAAAACATAGCAATAAGATTTATTAGGAGTAATTATTTTTTTATTTCACACGTAATCATTAACTTTACCGCCTAAATAAACTCACAAAATCATGGATGAAGTATTCTTAGTCTTTCTTGGTCTCGCTTTATTAGCAGCCCCTTTTCTGCTGTTTTTTGTACTTATGTCTAAGATAAATGACATAAATTACACACTTAACAGCATCAGTTTTGAAATCTCCACACTGAAATCCATAATGGAAAAGATGCAGCGTGAAAAGGAGAGCAAACCTAATAGTCCAATAGAGACAAAGCAAGAAGAAATCGCTACACAGCCAAAGGAGCAGCCTGAAGAAGCTCCGAAGGAAGAGACAAGACCTACTATTGTTCAAAACACGAACTGGTGGGAGGAAGAGATAAAGAATGAAATAGAGACCAAGGAAAAGACAGAAGAACCAGTAATCACACATGATAGTGAGCAATTAGAGGAACAGGAGACACCAGAGACCGTGGAAATTCCTGTTGTAAACAATGAGAATGTAAGACCTTCTACTGTGGAAATCCCTGTCAAAGACACCAAAGAAGAAGAAGCCTCTGAAACTACTGAAGAAACCCCAGAAACTACTGAAGAGCCAGTAGAAGAACCGAAGGAAGAACCAGCCATGGCCATGGAAGAAAATTCTTCTATGCGTGAAGAAGAGTCTTCCATGCTTGAAGAAGAACCACAAACTGAAGAATATACCATAAGAGAAAGCAATTTTGAGAAATATATCGGTGAGAATCTCTTCGGCAAGATTGGTATTCTCATCTTTATCATTGGTATTGGCTTCTTCGTTAAATACGCCATCGACCAGAACTGGATCAACGAGACAGCACGTACACTGATGGGTTATGCCGTTGGAGTAGGTATGTTAGTACTGGCAGAAAGACTGCATAAACGCTATCACGCATTTAGTTCTTTGTTGGCAGGTGGTGCCTTTGGTATATTCTATCTTATCACGGCAATCGCCTTCCACTACTATGCTCTATTCTCTCATACGACCGCCTTCGTTATCTTATGTGCGACAACATTATTCATGTCAGCCGTCTCCATACTATATGATAGGGTTGAGTTGGCAGTTACGGCACTCGTAGGAGGATTTATAGCACCATTCATTATCAGCACAAACGCAAGTAGTATCATCTCCTTACAGATCTATATTAGTATTCTGAACGTGGGTATGTTCTGTCTTACAATGTATAAACGATGGGCAATACTACCTATCATATCCTTCTGTTTCACCTATTGTATTTTATGGGGAACACAAGCGATGACATACATCTCAAGCAGTGAGACAGGCACTATCTACCCTACTCTATTTGCTTTTGCTACATTATTCTATTTCATCTTCTTGCTACCCGTGGTTTATATCCTGCGTACACAGTGTGAAGGAAAGACAAGGACAGGATTGTTATCTATCGTTACGATTAACAGCTTCCTCTATTTGCTCTATGGCAATTATATCTTACAACAATATGAATCTACCAACGATGCTACGGCTTACTTGGCTTTCTTCATTGCAGCAGTCAACCTTGCTATCTATCTGTACGTACGCTTCCGCGTAGAAGGACAGGACACGCTGCGCAATTTAATGTTAGGACTTGGCATTACATTTGCGTCTATCGCCATCCCACTCTACTTCAGTACAGCTAACATAGCCATGGTATGGGCAGCTGAGGCAGTACTCCTTCTGTGGCTCTTCACCAAAGAAAAGAACCTATTATACGAATGGGGTGCAACAATACTTTTGTTCTTAACACTCGTTGTATTGGCATGCTATAGAGAGAGTGATGTGTTTATACACGATGCTGGTCGTAGTTTGTTCTTCAATGGAAGTTTCTTCGTGACCATGTTCGTAAGTGTAGCCTTCTTTGTGACAGCCATCATCCTACAATGCAATAAAGAGTTATTTAAGGAGAACAATCGTATCCTTAGCTATACTCCTTGTAATGTGATAGCATGGGCATTAGGATTTAGTATCTTATACCTTGCCTTCTGGGATGATTTCCACCTTCACCTTGCATACCCAGCGTCCAACTATGCGTCCTTACTCACAGCGAATGTACTAATCTTAGTAGGTGCACTCATCCTGCGTAAACGATTTGAGATAAGTAAATATCCTATTGCCTACGAAATAAGTATCTATATCACAGGAATTATCTTTGCGATAGCTGTATGGAACTCTGCAGTGCCAGACCAACTAACTTACAGATGGTTGATAACGCTCGTAACGATTGCTTATATGATTTATAGTATGCGTGGAGTGCTATTGGCAACATCAAAAAGAGGAAACCTATACACTGAGTACGCTATCATCTCAACGCTGGTATGGCTCACAACGACAAGACTCTTGCTCGTCACATTTGGCGAGACAGGCTTTAGCACAGCCTTCTCACTGTCATTAGGTGTTGCAGCCTTCATCTTGATGTGTATCGGTATGCGTTACCATAGTAAGGAGATTCGTATTGTTAGCTTGGCAGAATTCGGTATTGTCATTGGCAAACTCATTCTCAATGACGTATGGGCAATGCCTTCTCTTGGTAAGATTATTGTCTTCATCAGCCTTGGAGCCCTTCTCCTTATCCTCTCATTCCTCTATCAGAAGCTTAAAGATGCTCTCTTCAATGAGAAGGAGCAAGAACAGGAATAAGCCTCAGCATCAGACATTAACATAACAACAATCGCCCTCATCTGTCCAAACTCCATTTCTATCTTGGACTGATGAGGGCGATTGCTTTGGTATAGTATTCGTGTTTCTTACCTATTATATTAGGAGAGAGACACTTCTTAATAATTCAATCCAAACATCCAAAGAGGTATGATATTACCTGTACCAATCTCGATATCATCTTTTACTACATATCCTTTCTTAGCTTCAGCAATCTGTTTCTGCCCCTTACTCTTTCCTCCGACTTCAAAGGTTACACCATTAATCTCAAAGTCTGAGATACGAGAAACTATAATATCATTATGTACTCTCAACTGATTATAGAAGAAAGTCTCTCTAATATTCCCAATATTAGCTTCACTACCTGCTAAGATATAAGCTAAATTAGGATTATCGAGATAAACCTTATCGACCTTACCTAATCCTCTTATGCCACCAGTAGCATCTCGTAATTGACTAATAATCCCAGCCTTTTCCATATACAAGAAGTAATCAGGAAGTACATTCCTGCTCACTCCCACCATTGTTGCCAAAGAATCCATGACAGGCTTAAAAGGTACACTACGTGAAATTATAGCAAGCAACTTCTTTAGCTTACGACTTGTTGAAAGTGTCATATTTGCAAACTGTGGTATATCAACCTCCATCGTAAGATTGACACTTTGGTTTAATAACATCATAAACTCAACGTCATCTCCAAATGGATAATACCCATGACGCAAATACTCTTTAAACAAAGGTAGTGGATGTTCCAGTCCTTTGGGGAGTTCCACACGATGTTGAAGAATATCTTCTAAACTATAAGTTGGGACGACAATGCCCTTAAACATCTCCAGATACTCTCTGAAAGAAAGCCCCTGTAAATGATAAACAGGAGCGCGACGGCTAAGGTCTGCCTCTCCTTGTATTATATCAAGGACCGACGAACCAGTAAAAGCAACTTTCAAATCAACGTGGGTATCATATATCTGCTTTAGTTCTTGTGCCCAACCTGAGTACTTGTGAATCTCATCAATAAAGAGATATTCTCCTCCTTCTCTGCAGAATTCATCTGCCAAATCAACAAGTGTATGAGATGAAAAATAGACATAATCAGCTGAAACATAAAGCATATTCTGCTCTGACTGATGCTCCTTTATATATTGTAGAAACATCGTTGTCTTACCGACACCACGTGGACCAACCAGCCCTAACATCTGTCTTCCCCAGTCTAAACGATTATATAGATAACGATGAAAAGTGGTAGAGGTGTACTCTATCCTTTCCCGCATAAATTGTATTAAACTAATATCCATAACTCTTCTTTTTGCTACAAAGATACGAAAAATGCACTGACTACAGTGCAAAATCACCAATAAATTGCACTACAAGCAGTGCAATTTGTGTTAAATAATGCACTATCTATAGTGCATATCACAATGATTCCTGTACTATCCACAGTGCAATTGAAATAATACATAGCATAAAAGAACGCTTATGAGTATTACACTCTGGTGAGTCTTTCCCATATATTGATTAGTTATTAACCTCTTATTATCATCATTATAATAACCTTGATGCTCCTTTCTTCCCATCTTCAACCTATGTGCGACTACTCCGCACATGTCGTGCTGATGGTTTGCACCAATGGTGCTTGGCGTCCGCACCATTGGTGCGGAGTGCTAAACACATTACAAAAGCTTACCGAAATATATTCAACCTATTGATAGAAACAAGCCATATTACCAAAATGAACTTAGAAATATGGAGTAATAGAAGTTTCACATACAAGAGAATACTATTACAGTAACAGATAGTCACAACACATGAAGCTGTCCTTTTAGAAGTTTAAAGACATAGAAAATTACCGACGAAGCATGTTAAAAGAATAAAAAAAACACATCGCTAATGTAGTTCTTCAGTAAAAAAAACGACTAATAGAATAACATTGGTCTTTTTTATTTACCTTTGTA
>FLSE01015647.1_pt1 | contig 15327 bp, 9 predicted proteins | sample 1550461 | NCBI WGS metagenome assembly FLSE01 (sample SAMEA4031758, study PRJEB14383) | metagenome | biome: human; feature: oral; material: saliva | place: Philippines | collected 2014 | reverse complement strand
GGCCTTAACCACTCCTTAACACATGTAGACTTTATGATTGGCCATGAACGTATGAACATCAAAGGCTATACTCGTGACGGTCAAGAAGTAGACATTATGATTGATGGTCGTTTACAAGTATAAACATAACTACAAAACAATCATAAATTGGATGACAGCAAAGAACTATATGTCTAGTCTAACGTCTCTAGTAGATATCAATTTATATTGGAAAACTACATATGAAACAGACCCTATATACGCTTGTATATAGGGTCTTTTGATAATAGTAAAAATTTATTCTATTACAATGTGATATTTAAAGTACGGCCTGTAGGTTTATACTCAATAATCTCTACACCTGCAGTTTTTAACATCCGCTTAGATGCTTTTACCTCTTTCGTATCCTTATAGAGATCGTCGCGATAAATAACGGCCTTAATACCACTTTGAATGATTGCCTTAGCACATTCATTACAAGGGAATAATGTAACATAAATCTTGGAACCCTCTAGAGAGCCACCACGATAATTTAGAATGGCATTGAGTTCACTATGTACAGTATAGAAATATTTATTATCATCTGCTGTATCGCGTTCCCATGTGAAATCATCATCGCTACAGTTTAAAGGCATGCCATTATAGCCAATGGATAAGATTTTATTATCATTGCTAACGATACACGCACCAACTTGTGTATTAGGATCTTTAGAGCGTTGTGCTGCTAAGATGGCAACGCCCATGAAGTATTCATCCCAGGAAATATAATCGCTACGTTTTGCCATAATTACCTCACTATAAAATAAGCCCCCTTCTACTTATGTAGTTGGGGGCTTACTGTATTAAACGAATAGAATATCGTTATTTAACTACGATATTTACAAGTTTACCAGGTACATAAATAACTTTTACAATATTTTTACCTTCTGTAAACTCTTGAACACGACTAGATTCTTTAGCCAATGTTTCTAATTCTTCTTTTGTAATATTTACAGAAACAGTAAGTTTATCACGAACTTTACCATTTACTTGTAATACTACTTCTACTTCATCTACAACGAGAGCTGCCTCTTCGTATACAGGCCATTTTTCAGTGTGGATGGATGTAGTTTCACCCAATTCATGCCACAACTCTTCTGTCATATGAGGAACGAATGGTGCTAAAAGAAGTAATAAGGAATGAGTCAATTCATTAGCTAAAGCACTATTGATTGTTTCAGCTTTGTCCTTATGAGCGTACATAGCATTTACTAGTTCCATGATAGCAGAAATAGCAGTGTTGAAGTTGAAGTTGTTATCGAGGTCTTCTGTTACCTTTTTGATAACACGATGCAATTCACGACGCAAAGCAAATTCGTCTTTTGTAAGTTCACCAGTTACATTTTTCTTACCTTCTTCGTTGTAAGCATCAACAATACGCCATACACGACCTAAGAAACGGTAAGAACCTTCAACGCCTTGGTCAGACCAATCAAGGTCACGATCAACAGGAGCCGCAAATAGAATGAACAAACGTGCAGTATCAGCACCATAAGTATTGATAATTTCTTCTGGAGAAACTACATTACCTTTGGATTTAGACATTTTACTGCCTTCTTTAAGAACCATACCTTGTGTCAACAAGCCACGGAATGGTTCATTACACTCAATAAGGCCTAAATCGTGAATAACTTTCACAAAGAATCGAGAGTACAACAAGTGCAAGATAGCATGTTCAATACCACCGATATATTGGTCAACATTCATCCAGTAGTTAGCGATTTTTTTATCGAATGGAGCTTGGTCGTTTTTAGCGTCTGTATAGCGCAAGAAGTACCAAGAGGAATCGATAAATGTGTCCATTGTGTCTGTTTCACGACGTGCAGGACCACCACATTTAGGACATGTAGTATTTAGGAAGCTTTCAGATGTAGCCAATGGAGATACGGCACCAGATTCAAATTTAACATCCTCTGGCAAGCGTACTGGCAACTCTTCTTCAGGAACGAGTTGTTCACCGCATTTTTCACAATATACTACAGGAATTGGCACGCCCCAGTAACGTTGACGAGAAATCAACCAGTCGCGAAGACGGAAGTTTACCTTACCTTCACCAATGCCGCGTTCGTTAAGAGCAGCTGTGATAGTTTTACGAGCCTCTTCAGATGTTTGGCCATTATATTCACCAGAGTTAACGAGGATACCATCTTCATGGTACCATTCTTGCCATTTATCAAGGCTATATTCTTCACCTTCACGAGCTACGACTTGTTTAATAGGCAAATCGTATTTATGTGCAAATTCCCAGTCACGTTCATCATGCGCAGGGGAACCCATTACGGCACCAGTACCATAGTCTACCAATACATAGTTTGCAATCCATACAGGAACTTGTTCGCCAGACATTGGGTTTACTGCATAAGAGCCCGTAAACATACCTTCTTTAGGCGCTTCTGTAGATGTACGATCAATATCGCTCATATTACGCATACGTGTAATGAAAGCTTCCAATTCAGCTTTATTAGGCGCATTTTCAATAAGGCGTTCCACATATGGATGTTCAGGTGCCAATACTACATAGCTTACGCCATAAATAGTATCAACCCGTGTAGTATACACAGATACGCGTTCATTGATGGATGGCACTTCAAAGGAGAATTCTGTACCTTCAGAACGGCCAATCCAGTTCTTTTGCATCAATTTAACGCGTTGTGGCCAATGATCAAGAGTGTCCAAATCAGTTAACAAGCGATCCGCATATTCTGTAATGCGCAAGAACCATTGAGACAAGTCTTTTTTCTCAACTGGGTTATCACAGCGCCAGCAAGCACCATCGATAACTTGTTCGTTAGCCAATACAGTATGGCAAGTTTCGCACCAGTTTACTTTAGCTTCTTTTTTATAGGCTAAGCCTTTTTTATAAAATTGTTGGAAGAACCATTGCGTCCATTTGTAGTAATCTTCTTTACATGTTGCAACTTCACGGTCCCAATCATAGGACAAGCCAAGTGCTTTTTGTTGCAATTTCATGTTCTCGATGTTATCAAGTGTCCATGTTTTAGGTGCAATGCCATGTTTGATAGCTGCGTTTTCTGCAGGCATACCAAAGGAGTCCCAGCCCATTGGATGTAACACGTTAAAGCCCTTCATTTTTTTGAAACGAGCTACTACGTCACCGATGGAATAGTTACGCACGTGACCCATGTGTAAGTTACCAGATGGGTACGGGAACATTTCTAATACATAGTATTTTTCTTTGGATTCATCATATTCTGTTTTAAATGTATGGTTATCATCCCAATACTTTTGCCACTTTTTCTCAATATCTTGGGCTACATATTTTTCATTCATGTAGGGGCCTCCTCATATAGTCAACCTCAATAGTTGCCGTTTTATAATCAATATTTTTATTTTACTACGTACTATGAAAGCAGTCAAACTCTAGCGTTTTACTACTTGTACAGATTTAGTTAATTCGTTTTTAGTAGTTGTATTTTGAACTGATCCATGGCTCTTATAAGAAGCAATTGTATTCTTTGCCTCTTGTGCATCCCGTTCCTTTTGAGCCTTAGCTTCTTCTTCTAAACGCTTTTTCTCTGCCTTGGCTTCCTCAGCTTGACGTTTTTTCTCAGCTTTAGCTTGCTCCGCTTCTTCTTTAGCTTTGCGTTTAGCTAATTCTTTTTCTTCTTTTGCCTTACGTTTTGCTTCCGCTTTAGCAGCTTTGGCCTTTTCTTTTTCTTCTAAACGCAATTTATATTGTTCAAGCTTAGTTAATGGTTTAGTTTCTTCTACTACTGGTTCAGGAACAACCGCTGTAGGAGATTTAGGAATACCGCGGCCTAAGTCTTTGCCTTGAATCATAGCAATAGTAGATTCATCTTCAAAGCCTTTACGCCATGCTGCAAAACCACCGAGCTGTAATTCTTTTACAAGGTCTAGTTTCAAACCTAAAGACGTATTATCTTCAAACCAAATACGATCGGAACCAGAGCTAGTTGGGATAGATAAATAATATAATTTTAATCTATCATCCCATGTCATTTTATCCTTGTAGTTTGCAAAGTAACTACCTATATTTTTCATAGCCAATGTTTCGCCTTTAGCATAGCCATTTGTATCATGCCATAAGCGCATATAGAATGGCACACCAAGTACTAGTTTTTGAGATGGCACTTCAGAAAGCATTTTTTCTGTATGATTGCGAACCCATGGATAACTTGCTACAGGACCTGCTGTGGTACTCTTAGCCCATGTTTCGTCATAAGCCATAAGAACTACATAATCTACGGAATTAGCAAAGGCGCTGCGGTTATATACTAATGACCATTCAGGGCTATCAGAATAACCTGTTACATCAATGGATGTTTTAATATTGTATTGATGCAAATGATTTGATAGATATGCTACAAACGCTGTTAAACGATCACGATCGGCATAATCAATATTTTCAAAGTCAAAGTTATAACCATCAAAGCCGTAAATATAAGCGTATTGCACGAGGTTATGAGCATATTTTTTCCATACAGATTGATCTGCTAAGATACCACTAGTAAAGCCAGGGTCAAATCGATTCGTAATTAAAGGCCATACGTGGTAGCCTTTACTCTTATAATCGTTAACATAATCAATACTTACATTAGGACTTGCTTCGAGGCCAAGGCTATGCAATTTAAACCAGCTTGGAGAAATGATATTATCGCCGCTAGCATTAAGTTTTGCTTGATATGGAGTTCCCTGTGTTGGCCATGGATCAAAAGCCCAAGACAATGGTGTTTGCATTGTATACGGAGCTTTTACCGTAGAATCTTTTGGTGCAGGACCTAATGTTAGTTGTCCATTCGTTTTTGTATAGCTCACACCAAGCATAGCTGGATCAGACTCAATATCGACATAGGTCGTGCCATTTTTGCTAGTTGTGGGCAATTTTACAGGTTCACCAACAGCAGCAGGATCTAAAACGATAGTATTTCCTTGTAATACTGTTTGAGGTACATATACCGTATAGGATGTTTTATATTGATTAGCTTCATAATGACGCGTAGTATTCGCCAAGAATTGATCGATAGGCACTAATACTTCTGCTTGTACAGCTGTACTAGATAAGGCAGACATCACCAAAGCTGTTAAAGATTTTAAAATTGTAGATTTGCGAATCATGAACTCTCCTAACTCTAGTTCCCTAAAGGGGATATAATTTCAATCTCTATATTATACCATATTATATAGAATTCCTCTCAGTTGTTGCATGAAGGGTACATGTAATTTATAATTTACCTTATACAATACAAGTTATTACATAAGGAGTTTTATATGCATCAATATCTATTTTTTATAGGTGACTTCCCTATCAGGGCCTATGGTGCCATGTTAGCTTTAGCTATCATCTGTGGTGCCTCTGTTGCCTATGTTTTATTAAAAAAAGATGGTCGAGGATGGCATGAACATATTATCGACTTTTCCATTACGGTTGCCGTAGCTGGTCTCATCGGGGCCCGACTATGGGATGTATTCTTCTTTGATTGGCACTATTATGGCAATCATTTATTAGAAATTCCCTTTGTATGGCAAGGTGGTATGGCCATACAAGGTGGCGTTGTATTAGGCACCATTGCAGGCTACTGGTACTTACGTAAAAACAATATCGATTTCTGGGCCTTTGCTGATTTATTTGCCCCTGCCTTAATTTTGGCTCAATCTGTAGGGCGTATGGCAAACCTCTTAAATGGCGATGCCTTTGGTCATCCTACGGGTGGTAACTTTGGTATTCTCTATCCTGAAAGCACGTTAGCACATCGCACTTACGGCAATCAACCATTATGGCCTGCCGAAATCTGGGAAGGTCAAATCGACATTCTTATCTTTGTGGCCCTCCTATTATTTAGCTCCTTTAAACATGCTAAAGGGCAAGTATTCGTACTATATACGATTCTCTACTCTACAGCTAGATTCTTCCTTGAATTCTTGCGCGGCGACTATGTAGACTTAACACTAGGCTTAAAATCTGCTCAAATGACTAGTCTTATTGTTATTATCGTAGGCATTTGTCTATTTATCTATCTAGGCTACTTAGAAAAGAAAAATCAACCTGTACTTGAAACTACAGAAACAGCGCCTAAAACGAAAAAACGTAAATAATAACAAATAATAAGAAACATATATTATGAATAAAAAAATCCTTCATTCATGGGTCTCCCTTTGAATGAAGGATTTTTCTTTATAAGTCTAAAACTCATATAGTATTGAGCAATTTATTTTATAAGACCAAAACTTATAAATTTTCTTTAGCTTTTAATGCATCTAGATCTTCTAATGCACGATTAGCAATGAGTGCATTTTTCTCTTTTTTCTTGCGTATTTTTTGAGGCCATGGGTCCATAATGCCAAAGTTGACATTCATAGGTTGGAAGTTGGAACCTTCATAGTTAGAAACATAATGGCTAAGAGAACCGATAGCTGTAGTTTTAGGGAAGTCAATAAATGAACGGTCGTCTAAATAACGATCCACTTGTAAGCCTACCATAAGACCACTAGCAGCAGATTCTAAATACCCTTCTACACCTGTCATTTGGCCCGCAAAGAATAAACGCGGTTCTTTTTTTAGTTGGAATGCATGGTTCAACAACTCAGGGGAGTTGATATACGTATTACGATGCATAACACCATAACGAACGAATTCTGCGTTTTCAAGGCCTGGAATCATACCAAATACACGTTTTTGCTCGCCCCACTTTAAGTGAGTTTGGAAGCCTACCAAGTTAAACATGGTACCTTCCTTATTTTCCTTACGCAATTGAACTACTGCATAAGACTCCTCATTGGTACGTTTATCCACCAAACCTACTGGTTTTAATGTTCCATAGCGCAATGTATCTTCACCACGGCTAGCCATAATTTCTACAGGCATACAACCCTCGAAATAGATTTCTTTTTCAAAATCCTTTGGTTGTACTGCTTCTGCTGTTGTAAGCTCATGCCAAAATGCTTTGTACTCTTCCTCTGTCATAGGACAGTTAAGATAATCTGCGTCGCCCTTATCGTAACGGGAAGCGGCAAATACTTTATCGTAATTCAAAGATTCTGCTGTAACAATAGGTGCTGCTGCATCGTAGAAGTAAAATCCTGTTTCACCAGTTAATTCTTTAATCTTATCACCTAATGCTTCAGATGTAAGGGGCCCAGAAGCAAAAATAATAGTACCTTCAACAGGAATCTCGGTTACCTCTTCGTGATGAACTGTAATATTAGGATGGCCTTTTACCTTTTCAGTCACCATTTCACTAAATAGGTGACGATCAACGGCTAAGGCACCACCGGCAGGTACAGCTGTCGCATCAGCACATTCCATAATAATGGAGCCTAAACGACGCATCTCTTCTTTTAAAAGACCTACTGCATTTTCAATATTGCCAGCTCGTAAAGAGTTACTACATACGAGTTCTGCAAATTGATCTGTTTGGTGCGCAGGGGAACTCTTCACAGGGCGCATTTCATATAAGTCTACATGAATGCCACGGTTAGCGAGTTGCCAAGCCGCCTCAGAACCAGCTAAACCTGCACCAATAACAATAACATTTTTATTATTCAACTTTTGTTTCCTCGTTAGCTTTGCTAGACTTCTTAGATTCTTTTACAGTTTCTTCACTAGCTTCGCTCTTTTTCTTTCTAGTTTTCTTTGGCGGTCGAGTTGGACACGTTTCATTGGAACAGAATTTCTTAGTCGTCCCATTTTTATATGTCTTTTCAACCATAATAGAACCACATGTATCACAGAATTCATGGGTTGGTTTATCCCATAATGTGAAATCACATTGTGGATAACGGTTACAACCATAGAACAAACGTCCTCGACGAGACTTACGTTCTACGATTTCCCCTTCTTTACATTTAGGGCAAGTTACACCTGTCCCTACCGTAATAGGTTTAGTGTTTTTACATTCTGGGAAGTTAGAACATGCAAGGAACTTACCATAGCGACCAAATTTATATACCATTGGACTATGACAGAGTTCGCACGTTTCGTCACTTTCCATAGATGCAATTTCAATGCGATCTACATCGCTCGCATCTTCTAGCTCTTTAGCGAATACTTCATAGAAATCAGACAATACCTTTAGATATGTATCCTTACCTGATGCAATAGCATCAAGCTCTTCTTCAAGATCACGGGTAAAGCTTGTATTGATGATTTTTTCAAAGTACGCTATCAAGAAATCTACCACGACAAAGCCTAGCTCTGTAGGAACGAATTGTTTATTAGTATTTTCTACATAGTTACGGCTTACGATTGTATCAAGAATTGGAGCGTAAGTACTTGGACGACCAATACCGAGCTCTTCCAATGTTTTGATAAGACTCGCTTCGGAATAACGTGGAGGTGGTTGCGTGAAATGTTGTTCAGGCAATACCTGTACAGTATGAGCAGCATCATTCTTTTTAAGTGCTGGCAATTGAGGAACATCCTCTTTTTTAGCATCTTCATAAACAGCACTAAAACCTGGGAAAATCACCCGAGAACCTGTTGCTTTAAATGTGTAATCGTCATGAACAGTCAATTCAATGGTAGTGGATTCATTTTGTTGCGGTGCCATTTGGCTCGCCATAAAACGATTCCAAATCAATGTATATAATTTAAGTTCATCACGGCTCAAAAATGGTTCTACCATTTTGGGTGTCAACTCTAATGATGTAGGCCGAATCGCTTCATGGGCATCTTGAGCAGAACCTTTAGCACCGTACATATTAGGTTTAGATGGATAATAATCTTCACCATAGTTACGAAGAATATAATCCTTAGCCATGGCTTGCATCTCTTTAGAAATACGCGTAGAGTCTGTACGCATATAAGTAATCAAACCTACATGACCATAAGAACCGATTTCTAAACCTTCATACAAATGTTGAGCAATCATCATGGTACGCTTTGCACCAAAGTTCAACTTACGAACACCATCCTGTTGCAACGTAGATGTTGTAAATGGTGGTGCCGCTTTACGAGAGCGCTTACGTTTTTCTACATTCGTTACTACTGCATCGGCACCGCCTATGGCATCGACAACGGCTTGTGCATCTTTTTCAGTAGTAATATCGATTTTCTCACCTTTAATATGAGTTAATTCGGCTTTGAAAGCCTCTTTTTTAGGCGTTTCAAAATTGCCTTCAATAGTCCAATATTCTTGTGGCACAAAGGCTTGAATTTCTCGTTCGCGTTCACAGATGAGACGAACAGCAACGGACTGTACACGACCTGCACTAAGGCCCTTACAAACCTTTTTCCATAATAGTGGACTCAATTTATAACCTACGATACGGTCTAACACACGACGTGCTTGTTGAGCATCTACCATGTTCATATCGATGGTACGTGGAGATTCTAAGGCCTCAGCAACGGCATTTTTCGTAATCTCGTTAAAGGTAATACGGCATGTAGACGTAGGATCTACATTGAGAATGTACGCCAAATGCCATGAAATAGCTTCCCCTTCGCGGTCAGGGTCAGTTGCGAGCAATACGGCACTACTTTCATCGGCATAGGAAACTAGTTCATCAATAACCTTTTTACGAGTTACTAGATTGCTATAGCGCGGTGTAAAGCCATGCTCAATATCGATACCCATTTGAGATTTAGGCAAATCTCTTAAGTGGCCCATACTTGCTTTTACCACATAGTTTGGACCTAAGAATTTTTCAATTGTTTTAGATTTAGCAGGAGATTCTACGATAACCAATACTTTACCATCTGGATTATATACGCGAGGTTCACGTTGTTCAGGTGGCACAGAGGTTTGTAATACAGACTTGTCCCGTACAATCCCCATAGGAGTAAGAGCCTCTTTGGCAACCTTACGTTTTATCGTAGTACTCTCTTTTGTAGTACTTTTCTTTTTTGTTTCTTTACTAGTACTAGCTGCTTTTGGCTCGCCAATAACGATAGATCGTTTAATGGACAAGTATATCACTCCTAGTCATATTAATATAGCCTCTCGGCGGTTGATGCTCTATAGCCCCTTCTAGCTCTAATTCTAGTAATAAGGGCTGCAATTGTTGCAATGGAATGTGAGTTACTTTCAAAATATCACTAACAGTAATACATCGATCATGAGGTATTTCACTCAAGATTAAACTCTTATCCAAACTAAAGCTTAACATAGACGGCCCATGACTATCAACACCCTTACATGTATTACTCGATAAATCCCCTTCTTTTACATGACTATGTCCCTCTTTCTTTGACGTTGAAAGTTTCTTTTTTGCCAGTAAAAGTTCCTCTTCTGTGGCGAAAAAATTCCGCAATGTTAAATGATACTGTTCCACTATATCCTCGTATCCAGTCAATACAAAAGCACCATTTCGCATAAGAAACTTATTACCATCAGCTGTGTGGTCTAATAGGTTACACGGTACTACAAATACATCGCGCCCTTCACTGACCGCCATATCCGCCGTAATCAAGGATCCACTACTAGACTTAGCCTCTACTACGATTACACCTCGACTAAGGCCACTAATAATACGGTTGCGTGCAGGAAAATGTTTTGCTGATGGCGGTGTGCCTGGAGGATATTCAGATAGAAGTAACCCATTATTAGCCAGTACTCTATCAAATAATTTAGAATTTTCTCTAGGATATACAATATCTAATCCACATCCCATAACAACAATGCCGTACCCCTGACTTGCTAGTAGTCCTTCATGACCATGCGAATCAATGCCACGAGCACCGCCACTCACAATTATAGTACTGTATTTGCCCAATTCTTTACCTAACATTCTCGCCACATTCCGCCCATATAATGAACACCGTCGAGCCCCTACAATGGCAATACGGTTTAACCTTTTATCTAATAAGGCTCGATTACCTCGCATAAACAATATAGCTGGTGGATTATAGATTTGGTTTAACATAGATGGAAAATCTTTATCTAGAAAGGTAGTAACATCCATCTGATATTCGTCTAACTTTTGAATTATATAATCAAGTTTTTCATCCCTAGCCGATGCTGCAATAGCACGTTTGTCAGCTATAGAAATATATGTATACCCTTTTAAATTCTCCACATTTTTAACAGCGTTCCATGCTTCATAAGGAGAACCAAAGTCTTCTATAAATCGTCTTACATACGTAGCTCCTACATTATATAAACTCTGTAGGCCTGCAATATAAATAGTATCGTCATATCTTGTCATATCATTACCTATTTACCAGTTCTAAATAACATTGCTTCAGAAATATGATGTGGTTCCACTTGTGGGTTTCCCTCAAGGTCTGCTATGGTACGACTGACCTTTAATATGCGATCAAAAGCACGTCCACTTAAATGGAAATGGTCAAATATATTACCGAGTACACTCCAAGCCTTATCGGTAATATGGCAAAGCTCACCTATGGCCTTATGCGGTACGGCTCCATTAGAGCTAAAGTCTAGGCCTTCATACCGTTTCTGTTGCATAGAGGTCGCTATAACAACTTGTTCTCTCATACTTTCACTAGTCATCGTTGAAGACGAAGTATCTAATAATTGCTCTAATGTGGGCCTTTCAACAGGTATGTGCAAATCGATACGATCCATAATAGGTCCAGATAATCGTTGCTGATAATTTTTAACCATTGTTTCCGTACATACACACTCTTTATGAGGATCATGATAATATCCACAAGGGCATGGATTAGCCGCTAAGATACAAATAAAATCAGCAGGATATATGTAATTTCCCTGAGATCGATTGATAGTAATTGTGCGCGATTCTAAAGGTTGCCTTAGAGCATCAATAACTTGGCGTTGAAATTCAGGGGCTTCATCCATAAATAGAACCCCTCCGTGAGCAAGGGTTACCTCACCAGGTCGACCTTGAATACCGCCTCCTACCATACTCGCTAAAGTTGCAGTATGATGGGGATGTCTAAAAGGACGAGTTGTAACCAATCCCGTGTCACCTAATAATCCTATTACGTCTTGTATACGACTCACTTCAATGATTTCATTCCATGTCATAGGTGGTAATATGGTCGGCAATCTCTCAGCCATCATCGTTTTACCACCACCTGGTGGACCTATCATAATACAATGATGATGACCTGCAGCACTGATGAGCATAGCCCGTTTTCCAAGCTCTTGCCCCTGTACATCACTAAAATCTACTGTATATATTTGATTGGTGCCTATATCTACACAATTATCTTCATTTATATAATCTACAGATTCATATGGCTCTAACAATTCCACTGATTGATTATAGTTTTGATTTTTCGAACTTGTAGATTTGCTAATAATCTCTTTATTTACTTTAGAGCACTTTGATTTAGCTCGTTTCTCTAAAATAGAAATGATATGTAGTAATGAAGATTCCCCATAAATGGTAAGCTTTGGTATGGCTTTTAAATTTTGACTATTTTCAACACTTGTAAATATAGTCGAATAGTTAGAATCTAAGCCTGCAAGGGACATAGCCAATGTGCCAAAGGTTGGTAATAGTGATCCATCCAAAGCTAGCTCTCCCATAAACAAACTGTTTTTTAATAAAGCTGAAATACTAGCTTTACGCCCTTTTATCTGTCCCGATGCAATGAGAACCCCTAAAGCAATCGCTAAATCGAGTCCTGCACTACTTTTACGAATTGTAGCAGGTGCTAGATTTACTACAATACGTCTCATGGGGAATTCATAGCCACTATTTTTGATGGCTGCCCGTACACGTTCGCGAGCTTCCTTAACGGATTGATTAGGTAGACCTACAATGTCAAAGACAGGCAAGCCTTGAGATATGTCTACCTCTACTGTAATAATACAACCATCTATGCCATGTAAGGTGGCTCCATATAGTTTTGCATACATAGGTAACCTCTCTAAAAGCACTGCGGCAAATAATGAATGGAACTTTGAAAGTCTTCATGCAAGTACACTTCGATTACATCAAAGGATAACTCTTTCCAGCGCCGTCTTTTTTGATGTAGATCATACAAAAATAACATAGCTGCCCGTTTAATATGCTTTTGTTTCTTCTTTGTCACTGCTTCTCGAGCCAATCCATGCTGCATTCCACGGCGAGCTTTGATTTCAATAAAATGATAGATTAAATCGCGTTTAGCAATAATATCAATTTCACCTAACCGGGTTCTATAATTCGTATCTACTACTGTAAGGCCGATCTTTTCAATATATTTAATGGCCACCCGCTCGCCCCATTTACCAAGCTCCTTGGAATCTAGTTCATTAAATGCTTTACCTGTACTAATCGTTTTCATATATACCTCCTATGTTACAGTACCAGTTACAATGACTCACATGTTTATCCAAATCATCTTTAAACATTCAACAGGTAATACTTACTTGTAGCGTAAAATATGGAGACTCTGAAAGTAAATAGAAAAGAGGTTCCTAATAGTCACATCGGTGACCAATAGGAACCTCTTTACGGTTATAAACTATATACAATTTGTATGATAAATCTAATTTAATATAATCACTCAGGTTTAACCCAACGAACGATAGATTTAATGGGTTCAAAGCTCTTGCGATGAAGTGGTGTTACACCTTGCTGTTCAACAGCTTCTTTATGTAACTCCGTATAATAGCCTTTATGAATACCAAATCCATAACCAGGGTATTCATCATCAAGGCTCTTCATATATCGATCTCGCGTAACCTTTGCAATGATTGATGCGGCAGCAATATTAGCGCTTTTACTATCGCCCTTAATAATAGATTCAACGGGAATCGTCAAATCAGGCAATTTCATTGCATCAGCTACTACTGCTTCAGCTGGTATGCTGAGCGTGCGAATCGCCTCATACATCGCTTGTCGCGTTGCTTCATAGATATTAAGCTCATCAATCTTTTCTGGGCCGTAAGAAATGCAGCTTACAGCTACAGCTTCGTCCATGATGATATCGTAGAGAGCCTCACGCTTTTCTTCTGTTAGCTTTTTAGAGTCATTAAGACTTGGAATTAAAGTCATGGGCGGCAAGATAACGGCAGCTACCGTTACAGGCCCCGCAATAGGACCACGGCCTACCTCATCGACGCCAGCCACATGATAGATACCTTGATCATAGAACATGCCTTCATAGTCATACATGCCCATGAGACGTTGCTGTTCTTTTAACTCTTTTTCTTGGCGTTTAATATAAGAAGCGGCCAATTTTTGTACAGAGCTACGATTGTCCTCTTGAGCCAATGGCAAAATCTCTAAAGCTTGTTCAGTTTCAAAGAGCGCCTTAATGTCTGCAACCTTTAATTTAGAAAAAACATCCTTATCCATTTTGTGTTTCCTCACCATCTTCAGGATAGTATGGTTCTTCATCTACTTTGTCGAGTGTAATTGTACCAAGTTTAGTATTGCGATAGTCTTGCAAGATAATGCGGCGTGCTTTATCAAAGTCTACTATGCCACCACTTACGAGACAACCACGACGACGGCCAATACTTTCAAGAATCGTATCTACATCCGTCATTTCTTCTTCTTTTAATTTATATCGTTCCACCAAAATATTAGGTGTATTTGTCAACAAGTGATTAATTAATTGTTTAATGACATGCTCTAAGTCATACACATCATCAGAAACGGCACCCGTCATAGCTAGGCGAGCCGCTGCGCGTTGGTCTTCTAGTTTAGGCCATAATACACCTGGTGTATCAAGCAACTCAAGGTTTTTACCGATTTTAACCCATTGTTGACCACGGGTATGACCAGCCTTGTTAGCTGTACGCGTTGCTGCAGAACCAGCTAAGGAGTTAATCAACGTAGATTTACCCACATTAGGAATACCTAAAATAATAGTACGTACAGAACGACTACGAATGCCTTTAGCTACCCAACGATCAATGATAGGCTTACTCAAACGCTCTACAGTAGATATTAACTTCTTATTACCCTTGCCAGACTTAGAATCGATAGCCAATACTGTGATACCTTGTTTAGTAAAGAATTCGGTCCATTCCTTTGTGGCTTTATGATCTGCTAAATCAACTTTATTTAACAATACGATATGAGGTTTCTGACCAACCAGTTCAGTGATTACAGGATTGGCACTAGAGCGAGGAATACGCGCATCGAGTAACTCGATAACTACGTCTACCTTTTTGATATACTCCGTAATCATACGCGTGGCTTTCGCCATATGCCCAGGGAACCAATGTACGATAGGTGAATCTGCCATAGTATTTCCTTTCTACATCTAAATTTTAGCAAAAATAAAAGGCTGCCGACGGCAGCCTTTTATGAACATTAGCGTTTTTCGCGAATACGAGCAGCTTTACCAGTAAGGTTACGTAAGTAGTACAATTTAGCACGACGAACAACACCACGGCGCATAACTTCGATTTTAGCTAAGCGTGGGCTGTGAAGTGGGAATGTACGTTCTACACCTACACC
>FLSE01327026.1_pt1 | contig 15444 bp, 9 predicted proteins | sample 1550461 | NCBI WGS metagenome assembly FLSE01 (sample SAMEA4031758, study PRJEB14383) | metagenome | biome: human; feature: oral; material: saliva | place: Philippines | collected 2014 | reverse complement strand
CTAATCTAATAGAGGTAAGCTTATGAAATACCTAAGTATTATTGGCAGTACTGGCTCAATCGGTACACAGACACTAGATGTAGTGTCTCAACATCCAGATCAATTCAAGGTGGTTGCCTTAGTGGCACATCATAATATTGACCTCTTAGAACAACAAATTAAAGAATATCAGCCATTAGTAGCCGGACTAGTTGATGAAAATGCTTTTAAAGAGCTACAAGGCCGCTATACAGGTCCTACAAAACTTGTAGGTGGAAAGGAAGCGCTCATTGCGGCAGCAACAATTCAAGAAGCTACTATGGTTGTAACTGCTATTGTAGGTGCTGCTGGTATTGAACCTACTGTGGAGGCCATCAAAAAAGGTAAGACCATTGGTCTTGCTAATAAAGAAACATTAGTAGCCGGTGGCCCATTGATTACATCCTTAGCGAAAGAGTATGGCGTACAAATTTTACCTATTGATAGTGAACACAGTGCTATTTTCCAATGCTTAGAAGGTCAAGATCGCGATAATGTTGATTCCTTAATCGTTACAGCTTCCGGTGGCCCCTTACGTACTTGGGACTCTGATAAGATTCAAACTGCCACTGCTGCAGATTGCTTGCGACATCCAACTTGGAATATGGGTAATAAGATTACTATCGACTCTGCATCTCTATTTAACAAGGGCTTAGAGGTAATCGAAGCTCATTGGCTATTTGGTTTTGATTTTGATCATATTGATGTTGTGGTACATCCTCAAAGTATCGTTCATTCTATGATACGCATGAAAGATGGGGCTATATTAGCTCAAATGGGTAATCCAGATATGCGCGAGCCTATTCAATATGCTTTGACATATCCAAAACGTGAAGTTTTAAGTATGAATCATCTTGATTTTTCAAAAGCTTTACAATTAGAGTTTTTACCACCACGATATGATGATTTTCCTGCCCTTCGTCTTGCATATGAAGTAGGACGAGCAAGTGGCTTTAAACCAGCCGTATTTAATGCTGCAAATGAAACAGCAGTTTATGCATTTTTAGATGATAAAATCGCCTTTGGTGATATTTACAAAGTCGTTACATCAGTTCTAGAATCTATGGGATCTGAAGATGACTTTACGTTAGACAATTTATTAGCTATCGATAGATGGGCTCGTGAAAAGGCTACATCATTGATGGTATAGGAGTATATATGACAACGGCATTAGCCACAATATTTGTATTTGGTTTAATCGTGTTTATTCATGAGTTAGGCCATTTTATTACAGCAAAAATGTCGGGCATGCAAGTAGACGAATTCGCCATAGGTTTTGGACCTGCCATATTTAAAGTTCAAAAAGGGGAAACCTTATATTCTATTCGTATTATTCCTCTTGGTGGTTTTAATCGTATTGCTGGCATGAGTCCTGACGAGCCGTTAAATGAACGGTCATTTTATACTAAACCTGCATGGAAGAAATTTATTGTTATTTCTGCAGGGGCAGTATTCAATTTTTTATTGGCCATTGTTTTATTCTTTGGCCTCAATGCAACAGTAGGTAATCTTACCTATACAAATAATCCTGTTATTGGTAATATCATCCCTGGTAGTGCCGCTGAACAAGCTCATTTACAATCAAATGATAGAATTCTTACTATTGATGGTAAAAAGATTTCAACGTGGGATGAAATCCGTCCTAGCTTACAAGGTACTGCCAACCATGGTGTTACCGTTGTGGTAGATCGAGACGGAGAAACTGTAGAAACTACAGTGATTCCAAAAATGGAACAAGATAGTCCTAAAATTGGTATTTATCCTAGTTTTACACGAGAAAGTTATAGCATAGGCGAGTCTTTGAGTCTAGCTGTTACTCGTACTGGTCAAACAATTGTTGCTATGTTAAGTGGTTTGTATGATATGATTCGCGGCACACAAGCTGCAGAATTATCCGGCCCAGTAGGTATTTCACAAATGGCTGGCACTATTGCACAATCTGGCTTTGCACCACTTTTGAGCTTTGCTGCATTTTTAAGTATTAACTTAGGGGTTATCAATCTTTTACCATTACCTGTATTAGATGGTGGTCATTTAATTATTATTTTGGCTGAAGCAATTACAGGTCGTAAATTACCTGCTAAGGCACTAATGTATATTCAAATGGTTGGTGTTGCTTTAATGGTAGCATTATTTTTATATGTAACGACTCAGGATATATTCCGATTACTATAAGATAGATGGGAGATTACAATGATTGTACGTAAACCAACAAATGGTATCTATGTAGGTACAGTTAAAATTGGTGATTATGCACCGGTAAGCATTCAATCTATGATTACTACAGATCCGGTTCATACGGAAAAGGCTATAGCTGAAATAAATCGTTTAGCTGAGGCTGGTTGTGAACTAGTACGTGTTGCAGTTCCTACTATGGCTTCTGCTAAAGCTTTAAAAGCAGTTCGTGCGGGTATTGATATTCCTTTAATTGCTGATATTCATTTCGACTATAAATTAGCGTTAGAAGCTATCGAGAATAATGTTGATGGATTGCGTATTAATCCAGGAAACATCGGCGGTGAGGATAAGGTATTGGCTGTTATTGAAAAAGCTAAACCTAAACAAATTCCGATTCGTATTGGCGTTAATGCAGGGTCTTTACCAAAGCATATCCTCGATGCACATGGAGGTCATCCTACAGCTGATGGCATGGTGGAAACTGCATTAGAACATGTCCGAATTCTCGAAAAGCTCGACTACCGTCAAATGAAATTATCTATTAAAGCAACGGAAGTTCCTTTAATGGTAGAAGCCTATCGTAAGTTATCCGATAAGATTCCTTATCCATTGCATTTAGGTGTTACTGAAGCTGGTACGATAAAACAAGGTACTATTAAGTCTGCTATGGGCATTGGTGCTTTATTATTAGACGGTATCGGTGATACTTTACGTGTATCCTTAACAGGTGATCCCATACATGAAATTGAAGTAGGTCGAAGTATTTTGAGTAATTTAGGATTACGAAACTTTGGAGCTACAATGATTTCCTGTCCTACTTGCGGTCGATGCCAAGTGAACTTATTTGATATGGCAGGGATTGTAGAGGAACGTTTAGCATCCATTAAAGCACCTATTAAAGTAGCTGTTATGGGTTGTGTCGTAAATGGGCCTGGTGAGGCTCGTGAGGCTGATTTCGGCATTGCTGGTGGTAATGGACAAGGTATTGTCTTCCGTAAAGGGGAAGTTATCAAGACTGTGCCAGAAGCTGAATTAGTAGATACATTATTTAGAGAAATTGATCAATATTTAGAAAACTTAGATGAGGAGTCTTTATGTTAGCCACTAAATTATATGCACCTACATTGCGTGAGGTTCCATCTGACGCTGATGTAGTTAGCCAACAGCTTATGCTTCGCGCTGGTTTTATGCGTAAAACTGCAAATGGTTTATATAGCTTTTTACCATTAGGTTGGAGAAGCATCAAAAAAATCGAAGCTATTGTACGTGAAGAAATGGATCGTGCTAGTGCTCAAGAAATCATGATGCCTATCTTACAACCTGCTGAAATTTGGAAAGAATCTGGCCGTTGGAATGCATATGGCGCTGAAATGATGCGTATTAATGATCGTCATGATAATGAATTCTGCTTAGGACCAACTCATGAAGAGATGATCACTACACTTGTTAAAAATGAGATCAATTCATATCGTCAATTACCAGTAAATTTATATCAAATTCAAAGTAAATTCCGTGATGAACGTCGTCCGCGTTATGGTTTAATGCGCAGTCGCGAATTCATTATGAAAGATGCATACTCTTTTGATGTGGATGAAGCTGGTTTAGATGAATCTTATAAATCTATGTATGATGCATATACACGTATTTTCACGCGTTGTGGTCTTACATTTCGTCCGGTAGAAGCTGACAGCGGTGCTATCGGTGGTAGTGGCACACATGAGTTTATGGCAATCGCAGAAGCTGGTGAAGCTGATATTGTGTATTGCACAAAATGTGACTATGCTGCCAATATTGAAATTGGTAAACCTGGTATTATGAAACAGGAAGAAGAAGCACTTCAAGAGTTATCTGTTGTGGACACTCCAAATGCAAGTACTATTGAAGCTGTTGCAGAAATGCTTAATTTACCATTACATAAAACGATTAAAGCTGTAGTATTTTCTATTGATGGTAAAGTTGTGTTAGCTATTGTTCGCGGTGACCATGAAGTAAATGAAGTAGCAGTGCAACATGCTGTACTTGGTTCCGTAGAGCCTGAAATGGCTACACCAGAAGAATTGGAAAAAGTAGGTTTAACAGCTGGCTTTATAAGTCCAGTTGGGTTAAAACAAACAGAAGAGTTTGCCATAGTAGTAGATGAATCTGTTATGGAAACGTACAATGTTTGTGGTGGTGCCAATAAGAAAGATGCACACTATATTAACATCAATCCAAAACGTGACTTTAATGTAGAAGATATTATTGTCGCACCGATTCGTTTGATTACAGCTGACGATGTTTGCCCAACTTGCGGTGGTGCTCTAGAACATGCTAAAGGTATTGAAGTAGGCCAAGTATTTAAATTGGGTACAAAATACTCAGAGGCATTACAAGCTACATTCTTAGATCAAAATGGTCGTCCTAATCCAATGATTATGGGGTGCTATGGTATTGGTGTATCTCGTACATTAGCTGCTGCTATTGAGCAGTATCACGATGAAAATGGTATTATTTGGCCACGTTCTATTGCTCCATTTGAAGCCGTTATCGTTCCTATTAATGCAAAAGACGAAGCTTTGATGTCTACAAGTCAAACAATTTATACTGCATTACAAGATGCAGGTGTAGATGTGTTACTTGATGATCGTAAGGATCGAGCTGGTGTAAAATTCAAAGATGCTGATTTAATTGGCTATCCACTTCGTATTACAGTAAGTAAAAATACACTTGAAAATAATGAAGTAGAAATTCAAATCCGTAAGTCTGGTGAAGCGATTACATGTGCAATCGATTCTGTAGCGACTAAGGTTACTGAATTACTTCAAGATTTATAATTAAATTGCGATTCTAGTGAATACTCATTAGGGTCGCAATTTTTCTATCTCATCTTGAATAAATTAGCTAAATCAGTCATAATTAAAAAATAGGATAATTGTAATGGGAGGTGCTCTATGCTTGTTGATTTTCACATGCATTCTATCTATTCTGATGGAGTTAAAAGTCCAGAAGAATTATTACGTCATGCTTTAGATTGTAATCTATCTATGATGGCGTTAACTGATCATGACGAAATTGATGGCATAAAAGCATTACGTGCCGCTCAAAAGCAATTAGATCCGGAAAAAACTATTAAAATTATTAATGGTTGTGAATTTAGTGCTGACTATAAAGATAAATCTATTCATATTCTGGGATATCGTTTTAATGAAACAAATCAAGAATTAAAAGACTTTATTCAATATTTTAAAGCAAAACGAGAAGAACGGATTGATGAGATTATCAAACGTTGTAATAATGCTGGATATGTTATATCGAAAGATGACTTACTTAAAAAATTTCCTAAGACGCAAGCTTATGGGCGTCCACATATTGGACAGTTATTAATTGATGGTGGTTATGCTAAGGATATTAATGAGGTATTCAAAAGTATTCTTCAAAAAGATAGCCCATGCTATGTACCTAAGGTAAAGGTTGAGGTTCCGCATATTATTGATATTATTCATAAAGCTGGTGGCCTTGCCGTTATGGCCCATCCTAAACTAGTAACTAGTGATGAATATGTAGTAGAAATGTTAGCCTATGATTTTGATGGTATGGAGGTTTACCATACTAAACATAACGATGATGATGTGAAACGATATAAAGCATTAGCTAAAGAACATAACTTGTTTATTACAGGTGGTTCTGATTATCATGGTATTCCAGGTAAAGCACCAGATCAATTTGGCGATTACTTGGTATCCGCTGAAAATGTATCAGAATTTATTAGTTTGTTATAAATAATGAGGTTGACTATGGAAGTCGTTGCATTTGTAGGTAGTAGTGGCACTGGTAAAAGCCATCGTGCGCTCGTAGTTGCTCATGAAAATAATATTGAATGTATCATCGATGATGGCATTTTAATTCATGATAATAAGATTGTAGCTGGCTTTTCTGCAAAGAAAGAATCTAGCCGATTAAAAGCTGTTCGTCGTGCTATTTTTCAAGATGAAGTACAAGTAAAATCAGTGCGTGAACAATTAGATAAAATTAATCCTAATAAGCTTATGATTATTGGTACATCCGATAATATGGTAAAGAAAATTACGAAAGCATTAGGCTTGCAAGATCCAGATCGATACATTCGCATTGAAGATGTAGCTACACCTAAAGAAATTGAAAAAGCACAACATGCTCGTCTTAAAGAAGGTAAACATATTATTCCAGTTCCAACAATGGAATTGAAACCTCACTTTAGAGGATATTTGATTGATCCAATTAAAACCATGTGGCGTCGTCGTACATTGAAAAAACAAGATCAAGATACATTGGGGCAAATTGGTTCAGAAGGATTTGAACGTTCTGTGGTTCGTCCTGCTTTTAGTTATTATGGACGACTTACCTTTGATGATGATGTCATTATCAAATTGATTCGCAATGGCTTAAAAAAAGTTGTCGGTGTTGATGAATCAAGTGTCATTTCTTTCAAAAAAAGTGACAAAGGTCAAAATGGTTTAGTTGTTGATATGGCTGTAGTAATTGAACATGGTTATCCTGTTAAAGCGTTGATGCAACAGGTACAAAAGTCTGTTCGAAATGAAATTGAGTATATTACAGGCATGTCTATTGAACGCATGTCCATAAAAGTTAAGAATATTATTGAAACAAAACGTAAGATTGTTAAAGTATAGGAGTTAGAATGAAGTCTTATTATATTTACACCTATGGTTGTCAAATGAATACTGCTGATTCTGAGCGCTTATCGCATCAGTTAGAATCTGTAGGCTATACGCCAACAGAGGACGTAGAAACTGCAGATTTAATTTTATTAAATACTTGTGCAGTGCGTGAGAATGCAGAAACTAAAGTCTATGGCCGCATAGGTGAGCTAATGAGACTGAAGAGAAAAAACAAAAACTTGATCCTTGCTGTTACAGGTTGTATGGCGCAGAAGAATCAAGCGGAAATGTTTAAACGGGCTCCACATATTGATATTGTGTTAGGTACTCATAATATCCAACACATTAATGAAATGATTGAAGAGGTTCAACGCGGTCATACACACCAAATTAATGTGGATATGGATAATTCTGTACTACCTGAATTAGAAGCGAAACCTAATGGCACCTTTTATGCTTGGGTACCTATTATGAATGGTTGCAATAAGTTCTGTACCTATTGTATTGTCCCTCACGTTCGTGGTAGAGAGATAAGTCGTCCTGTAGAAGCCATTGTAAAAGAGGTTACTGAACTAGGTGCAAAAGGGTTTAAAGAAATCACGTTATTGGGACAAAATGTAAACTCTTACGGTTTAGATTTCAAAGATGGTACTGATTTTGGTACATTAGTTGATGCCCTCGATGGTATTCCAGGAATTGAACGTATTCGCTATATGACAAGTCATCCTCAAGATATGACTAAATCTATGATAGATGCACTTGGGCGTTCCTCTAATATCGTTACCCATTTACATTTACCAATTCAATCCGGTTCAGACCGTATTTTGAAGAAAATGAACCGTCATTATACGGTAGAAGATTACAAAGAATTACTTTCTTACTGTCGTGAGAAGATTAAAGATGTAGTAGTTACTACAGATATTATCGTAGGTTTTCCAGGGGAAACAGAGGAAGATTTCCAAGCTACATTACAATTGTTAAAAGATGTACGCTATGATATGGCTTATACATTCATTTATTCTAAACGTTCTGGAACGCCAGCAGCGACTATGGATGATCAAGTTCCAGAAGAGGTTAAACGGGTACGTTTACAAACATTGATGGATGTGCAAAATGAAATCTCTTATGAACTAAATAAACCTATGGAAGGGCAAGTGTTTGATATTATTGTAGAGGGGCCAAGTCCTCGTGATGAAGATATGTGGTTTGGTCGCACATCGGGCAATAAAATGGTATTATTCCCGAAAGACGACTCTTTATCAATTGGCGAAACCGTACCAGCCTATATTGATAAAGCACAAACTTGGGTTTGCTACGGTACAATACAAAAGGGGTAAGTATGGCAAAAAAGCAAACACCTATGATGGAGCAGTATTTAGATATTAAATCTAGATATTCTGAAGAATTACTGTTCTTTCGTTTAGGTGACTTTTATGAATTATTTAATGATGATGCATTAATTGCGTCTCGTGAACTTAATATAACCTTAACCGGTCGCCCAACAGGAGATGAGGAACGCACACCGATGTGTGGCGTTCCTTTTCATGCTGCTGAAAGCTATATAGAAACCTTGGTAAAAAAAGGCTATAAGGTTGCTATTTGTGAACAATTAGAAGACCCTAAAGCAGTTAAGGGCATCGTTAAGCGTGACGTTATTAAGGTCATTACACCAGGGACTGTAATGACTGAAAATGGTAATGATGCACGGTCAAATAACTTTTTATCGTTATTTTATATGGTAAAAGATGCATGGATACTTGTATTTTCTGATGTATCTACAGGGGAAGTTATTTGGCATCGTATTACTGATTGTGAAAAACGAAGCGATATGTTTGATGCTCTCAGCATGTATCGTCCAAGTGAAATTATATTGCCTGAGGGAACAGTATTACCGCAAGATATAAAAGACTTTATGGATAATCAATTCAGTAATATTGTATTATCTCCATTTAGTACATATCATACACAGCGCGAAGTAGCGGAAAAGGCTGTTACTCACTTTGGTGATCTAGGTCTCATGGAAGAGGATGTATGGGAAGCTTTGGGCTATATGCTCTTATATTTAGAGGATATCATTAAGTCTGAAATTTCTCACATTAACTATGTTCATCAATTGAGTGTCGGAAATCGTTTGATTTTAGATACATCTTCTTTGCGTCATTTAGAGATTACTCATAACTTACGTGATGGTGGTCAAAAAGGTACATTACTCGATGTACTTGATCGTACGTTGACACCAATGGGTGCACGTCTATTAAAACAATGGCTCGAAAGTCCGTTGACGGATGTTAATCAAATTCAGCGTAGACAAGCCGCTGTAGCAGAACTGATTACACGTGGTGCAGAACGTTCCCATATCCGTAGCTTACTGGACTGCATTTATGATTTTGAGCGTATTGTAGGACGTGTAGAAACTGGATCTGTGTCCCCAAGGGACTTAACAGCACTTCGTGAATCATTAGCTGTTTTACCAGATATTAAAAATGTATTAAGTACATGTGCCAGTTTATCATTAACTTCTATCAATGATCGTATTCAAGATCATAAAGATATTTATGACCTATTATGTCGTGCTATTGCTGATCAGCCTGCACTGACATTAAAAGAGGGTCGAGTTATTAAGGATGGTTTTAATCCGGATTTAGATGAACTACGTTCATTGGCTACGAATAGCGAACAATGGTTAGCCAAGATGGAAGCTGATATTAAAGAGGCTACCGGTTTATCTAAAATTAAAACTGGCTATAATAAGGTGTTTGGTTACTATTTTGAAGTATCTCATAGTAAATCTGAACAAGTACCGGATTATTTCATTCGAAAACAAACTTTAGCCAATGCAGAGCGTTATATTACACCGGAATTAAAAGAGTTTGAAATCAAAATTCTCAGTGCTAAAGATAAGATAATCGCCTTAGAACATGAACTATATCAACAATTACGAAATGATATTAAACTCGTTATAAAAGATGTACAAGAGACAGCTCGTGCTCTTGCTGAGCTTGATGTATTAGGTTCCTTAGCACTTGTAGGCTATGAAGAGAATTATATTTGTCCTACCATTGTAATGAATGGACAAATTAATATTCGCGATGGTCGTCATCCTGTTATTGAAAAATTCTTAAAACGTGAGGTCTTTGTACCGAATGATATCTTTTTAAATCATGATGACGAAGAGTTCTTGCTCATTACAGGACCTAATATGGCCGGTAAATCAACGTATATGCGTCAAGCGGCAATTTTAATGATTATGGCTCAAATCGGCTCTTTTATTCCTGCTCGGGAGGCATCTATTTCACCTGTAGATCGTATCTTTACGCGCGTAGGTGCTAGTGATGATATTTCTACTGGTCAAAGTACCTTTATGGTAGAAATGAAAGAGGTAGCATATATATTAGAAAATGCCACACACAATAGCTTGATTATTCTCGACGAAATTGGTCGTGGTACGAGCACCTTTGATGGATTGAGTATCGCCCAAGCTGTAGTAGAGCATATTTGTAAGCATATTCATGGCAAGACATTATTTGCTACACATTACCATGAGTTAATCTGTTTAGAGGAAAGCTATAGTAAATTAAAGAATTATACTGTAGCAGTAAAAGAAAAAGGTAAAGATGTAGCATTCTTGCGCCGCATCATTAAAGGTGGTGCAGACCGAAGCTATGGTATTCACGTAGCTAGACTGGCTGGTTTACCTAATTCTGTATTAAAACGAGCAGAAGTGATTTTGGAATCCTTGGAAGATCAAAGTCATGATGCTAGTGATTTAAATAATCGTGTGATTGGCGGTCAACCTACTAATGTGGTTAAACCAACCACTAAACAAGTGAGTGATTCTCCACTAGGTAACTTATTTACTCATTCAGTAGTTGATAGCTTACTGGAAGTGGATGTAATGAGCATGACACCTATTGAAGCATTAAATAAATTATATGAACTACAAGAGGAGGCTCGTAAAGGAGGCGGGAAATAATGGCTACCATTCATGTTTTGGATGAAACCACAATCAATAAGATAGCTGCTGGTGAAGTCGTTGAGCGCCCCGCATCAGTTATTAAAGAGCTCATTGAAAACTCTATCGATGCTTCTGCTACTAATATAGAGGTAGAAATTGGAGATGGTGGTGTGGCGTATATGCGCATTACCGATAATGGCATTGGTATGACTGAAGAGGATGCGCGGCTAGCAATCTTACGCCATGCTACATCTAAAATTCAGCATGTAGAGGATTTATTTGATATTGCATCCCTCGGCTTCCGTGGTGAAGCATTGGCTAGTATTGCCTCTGTATCTCATTTCTCCATGACTACACGTAAAGCAGATGCTGATTTAGGGACTCGTATTACCGTAGATGGTGGTACTTTTACCGATTGTATTCCTTACGGTGCAGCACCTGGCACAACAATTGAAATTAGAGATCTGTTCTATAATACGCCAGCCCGTCGTAAATTCTTGAAAACGGAACGCACAGAATCTTCTAAGATTCAAGATATTGTGGGAAAATTAGCTCTTAGTAATCCACACATTTCCTTTAAGCTCATTATCGATGATCGAGTGGCTATTATTACGCCTGGAAATGGCAATATTGGTGATACTGTAGCTGCCCTATATGGCTATAAAACTAAGGATGATATATTTACTGTTGCTTATGAAAGTGACTCTATCTATATCGACGGTGTGGTGAGTAAACCTACACTTCTAAAAAGCACGAGAATTTGGCAGACTATTATCGTTAATAACCGCGTTATTTCTGATAAAACTATAATGAAGGCTATCGATAATGCATATCACGCATTATTGCCGAAAAATGGTCATCCTTTAGTAGTTCTAAATATTACTGTTCCTGCTGAGATGGTTGATATTAATGTCCATCCTCGTAAGAGTGAAGTAAAATTCTCTGATGATAAGATTATATTTAAAGCCGTTTATCATGGTATTTTAAATGCCTTAAATAATCCTCTCCATGAGCGTTATGAACGCGAATCATCCTCTTATATGAGTGGTATAGTCACTAATGGAGTTGACTTCAATAGTAACAATAGGGATAGGGATAGTAATAGTAGTTCATCTTCCGCTGGCAATAGTACGTATGATTCGTATCGAACACCTTCTGTGGTAGAAGATGAGATGCAGTCTGCTGAACATATAGCAACAGCGGTAGATTTTGATAAGGTCTTTGGTGGACGACGTACAAAAGGGTATGAAGTCATGCGCAGTGAAACTGCGCAGTTTGTGGAGAATCTTAAAACTAAGGGCTACACACCACCTGCGCCAAAGGCGACGTATGAACAGTCTTCCTTTACAGATGAAAGTTTTGATGCTGTCCCTACCGAATATACTAGTTATACGAAAGAGGATGTAGAAAGATTTAAGTCCTTAGCTCACGATATTCGGGAAGATAATACAGAAGAACGTACGATTCAAAACTCTGGATTCTTACCTATGGGACAAGTTGCTTCTTGTTATATTTTGGCTAAAAAGGGTGATGATCTCTATATTATAGATCAACATGCGGCCCATGAACGTGTACGTTATGATAAGCTTTGTAAGTCCTCTGAAGCAATTCCTATGCAATCTATTCTAGTACCTCAATATAGTGAGGCCACAGATGATGAAATGAATTTAGTAGAGGAAGAACGAGAAATATTACTGGATCTTGGATTTGATGTCGAATTAGGTGGTCCTACAAAGATAAAACTTGTAGGCGCTCCTGTAGATTTAGTAGAATCTAAGGCGTTTGAAATTCTCCAATATGTATTTTCTTACTTACATGACCACCAACAACCTACAAAGGCTCAGTTGCGTCATGAAATGCTAGCCTATGCATCTTGTAGAGGGGCCATCAAGGCAGGTCATAACCTTAATATGTATCAAATGACTACCTTAATTGAGGATTTATTTAGTACTGAAAAGCCTTATGTATGTCCTCATGGTCGACCAACAATTATTAAATTTACACCTGATGAATTAGGTAAATTATTCTTACGGTCTTAATATGAATATTTTAACTACATCTCAAAAATCTAATGAGGCCATTCAGGAGGAAGCCAAGGCATTGGCTTCCTCTATGCATATGACCTATATAAAACGTGGAAAATCATCTATACCGGCATTATTTAGAGAATATCAATGTGAATATATTGCAGTTCTTTCAGGATCTGAATTAACCATCCATTTTCCTGAAAATAAGCAACATAGCTTTCACCTTTCCATGGCACAACTACGTATATTACGTATAGAACGTGGTGAAGGAGATCATCTAGTTAATGCTGTTCAAATTATTCTGGATAAAAAAGGCATACTTGATGGACAGCAGTTTACATTTCTCGACTCTACTATAGGCCTAGCTAGTGATAGCATTATTGTTAGTTATGCTTTTCCTAATGTAGAGATACAAGGATTAGAAGGTTCGTTTCCTATATGGCTTGCTACTTCCTATGGATTGGCTCATTATATTCATAGTGAGGATAGTGTAACAAATGCGTTACGACGTATTCAGGTACAACATGCGACCTATGAAAACTATTTACCTAACCTATCAGATAATAGTGTAGATATTATTTATTTTGATCCCATGTTTGAAGTGCCTGTAGAGGAAAGTCCACAATTTAAGCCGCTTCGTGGTCATACTGTAGAAAGTCATATTGATGATATAATTATGTCGCAAGCTATGCGCGTTGCTAGATATGGTGTTATTATAAAAGAACGACCCTTTAGTTCGGTCTTTCAAAAGTATCCACCTCATCAATGGGTGGGGGGAAAGTATAGCCGCATAGGCTATGGTGTATATATGAAGGAGTTATTGTGAATCCCTTAATTACCATCGTTGGACCTACGGCGGTAGGCAAAACTGAGCTTACCTTGGAATTAGCTGAACAACTTAATGCTGAGGTTATTTCTGGTGATGCTTACCAAGTATATAAACAACTCAATATTGGTACCGCTAAACCATCGATGGATGAACTTAATCGGGTAAAACATCATCTCATTGATATACTAGAACCAAATGATTCATATTCGGTGTCTATTTTTCAAGACCAAGCGAAAGAGATTATCGCTAGTTTAAAAGATCAGAATATTCTTCCTATTTTATCTGGTGGCACGGGACTGTATGTTCAATCATTATTGGAGAACTATAACTTTAATGATGTTAAACCTGATGAAAGTTTGCGAATAGAACTTGATGAGTTATATAATACCAAAGGTATTGAAGGCTTACGAGACTATGCTTTCACATTGGGAAAAGCACATAACATAGAAATTCAATATAGTGATAAGCATCGTTTATATCGCGCTATTGAAATATTGCATCATGGTGATGTAGATTCGTTACGTAATCAGACTAAAGATGGTCTATCCTATAAAGGACCTGTTATTGGTCTTATGAGAGATCGTGATAAGTTATATGAACGCATTAATTTACGGGTTGATATGATGTTCAATGCAGGTTTAATCGAAGAAGTTGAGCAACTTGTTAGGTCTGGTGTAAATCCCGATTGCCAAGCCTTTAAGGGTATTGGTTATAAAGAGGTTGTAGACTATATAAATGGCAGTATTAATCTTGATGAATGTAGAGATTTGATCAAGAAAAACACTCGTCATTTCGCGAAACGCCAAATCACTTGGTATAAGCGCATGCCATATATTGAATGGATTCATATTGAAGATAATACATCTAAAGATTTTATATTTAATAAAGCTATGGATTTAATTCGTAGAGAAGGATTAGCATGACATTAGAAGAAATACGTAGTAAAGCCCTTGAGATGGCTGAACCTGAATTTAAAAAGTTTGAACCTATTGCATTGGCCAATACGAAAAAGGTATTAGAAGCATTTAAAGAGTGCCAAGTATCTGATTATCATTTTACAGGTACTACTGGTTATGGATATAACGATGTAGGCCGTGAAAAGTTAGACGAAGTATTCGCCTATGTATTTAAAGGTGAAAAAGCTATCGTTCGTCCTCATTTTGTATCTGGCACGCATGCACTAGCAACAACTTTGATTTCTTTAATGGGGAATGGTTCAAAAGGTACTGAATTTATCTATGCAGTAGGGGCTCCTTATGATACGATGCAATCTGTTATCGGTGCATCCCGTGAAGTGCGTGGATCTCTTGTAGAAAAAGGATTTACCTATACTGAGGTACCTTTGAAGGATAATACTTATGATGTAGATGCCATTGCTAATGCTGTTAATGATAATACGCGTGTGGTCGTGATTCAACGCTCTCGTGGTTATAGTACGCGCGAACCATTATCTATTGCTGATATTAAAATAATTGTAGATGCTGTAAAAGCTAAAAATCCTAATACGATTTGTTTTGTAGACAATTGCTATGGTGAGTTTACAGAGCTTCAAGAACCTTTAGAAGCTGGTGCAGATATTATGGCCGGTTCGCTCATTAAAAATGCAGGGGGCGGTTTAGCACCAACAGGTGGCTATATCGTAGGTCGTGAAGACTTAGTTGAAGATGCAGCGTACCAACTCACCGCTCCAGGACTTGGTGATCATATGGGCTCTTATGCGCCTGGTTACCGTTTATTCTTCCAAGGCTTATTTATGGCTCCTCATGTAGTATTACAAGCTCTTAAAGGGGCTGTATATAC
>FLSE01002944.1_pt1 | contig 15560 bp, 14 predicted proteins | sample 1550461 | NCBI WGS metagenome assembly FLSE01 (sample SAMEA4031758, study PRJEB14383) | metagenome | biome: human; feature: oral; material: saliva | place: Philippines | collected 2014 | reverse complement strand
TTTATATGGAGAAAACGTATTAAGACAAGACAAAAGACGGCTTTTTTTAGTAAGACAGTATAGTTATAAGGCGACTTTGTCAGAAGGTTTATTGTATGCCGCAGAGGGGCGGCATACAATGCCGGCCCTCTTTGTTGCATACAATAAAGGTTATGACAAAAAGCCTTAGTAGTTAATACTATCTATATAGCAAAGCGCTTGAAAAACTTCGCGGTGTCTTGATTAATACAGTATATGTAGAATCTCTACTCATATTCGTTAAGATTTAATATTTCAATTATATAATATAATTTTGATGGCATATATAGCCATTCCTTAAGGTTAACCCCTAGGTGTCAATGCACCTAGGGGCATTTTTTTATGGGAGGATTTGTATGAACAAATATTACCAAAACACCTTCTTATTTATAAGTAGGTATCAGTCAACATTGCAACCATTCTTGGAAGTCTTACAGTGGGCGTGCAGAAAACAAATTGAACGTTTAGATGTGCCTCTTGTTCGTATGGGGATGTTTGCCAATATGCTTACAGACAGTCGAAAACATAGCATCATTGATTATGATCTCTATCAGCATAATCAAACAAAGGAATATATTTTACGTATTCATACAGAAAGCGAAGGTGATACACACCCTATTGATATGGAATATTGTAGAGTGTATTTGTCCCCTGATATTAAATTACATTACGTATCAGAAGAACGCTCTGAACTGACCTATATTAATACAGATACATCACATGTATACTTGCCTATTCGATTCAAGATTGAATTATACATTGATGAAACCTATGATATTAACTATTTTCTTAACTTAACTACTTTACAGCGATTTTTAGTGTCGACATTTCCTTCGCTACATATTGATATCTTCGACGGTATTAAAGCGATTCGCTCTAAAATCAATCGTCATATTAAATCGCTAAATACTAATAATTGGTGTCAAATTTCCAGTTATGAATCTAAATAATTTATTTCTATACAAGGAGAATCTATTATGAATACAACAGTTGAAGCTATGTTAACAGAAATTTTGCCAAAGGCATCCGTACAAGAGTTAGTTGAACGTTATGGAGATCCGTATGATGCATTATTCCATGCAGAAGAATCTGAGTGGTATGATGCACCAGGCATGGGAAATCGTGGCATTGCCAAACTACGTGCCATTAAATCTATTATTAAAAATGTGCAAAACAGGCCTCGTAAAGCCCCTATTAATGTAGGACGACCTATTGACATCTATAAGGCCATGTCGGATATGCAGTACTTTGAAACCGAACACGTACGAGTACTATATCTTAATGCTAGAAATAATCTAATAAAATCTGAAGATATCTCTATTGGTGATGTAACGACAGCCTCTTTAGACATTAAATGCATTTTCTCTTCTGCGGTCCGTTTAAAAGCTTGTGGAATTGTCATTGTCCATAACCACCCTTCTGGCGATTCTCATCCAAGTGAATTAGATATTCAATGTACTAAACGAGTCGCTGAAGCGGGTAGACTATTTGATATTCCCGTACTAGACCACATTATTATCGGACATGGTGAATTTCATAGTATGAGTGAATGTGGACAAGTATAAGGAGGATATTATGCCAGCCAAACGATTTATTTGCCCCAACGGGGATGAAATTAATATGTATGAATGCCTATTACGATGCCCGCAAGATACGAGATGTATGTTTTTACCTACATTACGTGCGGTAGCTTCATCATTAGAACGCAATTTAACTAAGCCTTCTGTTACTGAACTACTAAGTGGTACTCGTGAATTATATCTAAAAAAGATTACTGAATATGCCGTAGATCCGCAAAAACAACTATACGCTTTACATGGTTCCGCTGTGCATACCATTACAGAGCGTCATACAAGTGGCAATATGTTTTCAGAAGAGCGGTTAAAAAACACTACCACAACAGGACAGCTTGATTTATATGGACAAGTGTTGTCCAATACGGACACCACACTGGGGGATTTGAAAATTACGAGTTCCTATAAGTTGATGAGAGCATTAGGTTACTATAAAAAAGATGTTGAAACTGGTGAAGTGTATAAAACAGGAGTAAAAAAAGGTCAACCTAAAACAAGAAAAGAATTATTCACAGATGGAGTACGTCATATATTGGATTGGGCTTTGCAGTTGAACTATTATCGACTGCTGTTAGAGGAAGAAAACTATACGGTGTCATCTATGGTTATTCAGGCCCTTTGTCGTGATACAGGGCTGCGTATTGCCTCTGAACGAGGTATTACAAAGCCGTTATATCTTATCCCTATCAATCCAATCAGCAATCATTGGTTAAAACGATATATGGAAGCTAAAGCAAAACGGTTACAACAAGCCATAGAAACGGGTGTAGTACCGAAGAAATGTAGCCAACGTGAAACTTGGCACGGTAAAAAATGTGAAGGTTATTGTGCTGTATCCGCTCAATGCAAAGCGATTGAAGAAGCACAACAAGTTAAGTCAGCATAATAGAAAGGAATCATTATGACACAATACTGCGGTATTATTATTACGGAGACAGATCTCTATGTATCTGTGGTAAAAAGAATACAAAATAAAATTAAAGTACTAGACCGCTATGTATATAAACGTAGTAAATCGCTTATATCAGATTTATCTGCCATCCATAGTAAAAATAAGAATATACCTACGATTTACTCATTAGCATATACAGAAATTCCACAGCTTATATTTAATAAAACTTGCTCTAGTAACCCTTTGCAGGATGCTTGGAAACAACGAGATAAACTTGTTTCAGCAAAAGATAATCGATATACGTATCAATTTATATTACCCACTATAGATAACCAAGAATGGTCATATATGGTGGGTATTTCTCAATCTAATATATCTCAATTACAATGTGCTGAAAAACAAAATCATATGGAAATAGAAGTTGTTTCTTATTGGCCAGTACCATTATTGGATTTACATCAAAAGCATAATAAACCTATTCTTTTACTAATTGAGAATAACAATATAGTTACTGGCTACCTTTGTATTGGAACGGTAATTGTCTCTACAATCAGCTGGAATAGAAATACAGAAACGCCAGAAAATATGCTTCAACGCTTACTAGAAGAATCTCCTATCAGATTAATTGATTCATTTGAAGTCCAAGCATACTTGTCTGATGAAACATATCTTTTGTGGAAAGATACAATCACCCAATATGGTGAGGTTAATACATCAAATATTAATGATGTTATAAATCACTTTACCTATCGTTGGAATAATGATGTATATATGGATGCAGCAGCAGGACTAAGTTATTATCTAGCTCGATCTGGTGTGCAAGCGGAGGAAGAAAAATGACAAATACAGCATTATATGAAAAGTTATCACTCGCTATGAAAAGTTGTAGCTACATTGAAAAAACAGGTGAAAATACCTTTCATGGGTATTCTTACGTTACTAGTAGCGATGTATTAGAACGTGTAAACGATGCTCTTACAAGTGTTGGGCTTATTACCGCCGTTACACCTACGCTTCTTGACTTGCGTGAGGTACAAACCGCTAAAGGTAATGTCGATAAGCACGCTACGATTAGCGTTACAATTTCAATAATTGATGTAGAGACAGGTGAATCGGTACAAATAAGTGGTATTGGTTCAGGTCAAGATAGCGGTGATAAGGCTATCATGAAAGCCGAAACAGCAGCTATAAAATATGCTTATATGCTGAGCTTCTGTATTGCTACAGGTGATGACCCTGAAGCTGATGATAATACAGACGTTAATACGCAAACTATGTCACGGTCTAAGGAATCTATTACTAGAAAGAAAATCACTTCCTCTCAAATTATGACGACTGATGATTTACATTGTACAGATTGTGGATGTGCTATATCCAGTAAAGTATCTAGTTATTCTAAACAACGTTATCATATGCCTTTGTGTATGAACTGCCAGAAGAATCATCAGTCTGTAGCATAACTCACTCCACTATAATTTGAAGGGGGGTGAGATTATGGATCCAGTTATCACACGAATTATTATTGAAGCGGCCGCTACAGCTTTACTTTACTTAATTGCAGATGAATAATATATGAGCCATGTCGATAATACGACATGGCTCAAATTTTTTTGTTTTTTATAATAATATGCCTTGTGCCTATAGTATATTTTTCATATTATAGAAAGATTGGTAGTATTTTCGTATAATATAATAATATAAAAGTAATAAATCGAAGAAAGTGGTAGTATAAGAATTTAATTTATAGAACCTGACCTAGTGGGATTTGTAGATTTTAATTTTCTACTTAGGAAATATAGTTTCATTCGTGGGTATGTTGTTAACTTTATGTAGTTATTAAACATATTGCTGTAGAATTTGGAGGAAGTTTTGTGACTAAGTTTACGGTTATAGATTTATTTTCCGGCGCAGGCGGCCTATCTAAAGGTTTTTTGGATGCCGGATATAATGTAGTACTAGGAATAGATTTTAATGATAGTGCATTGAAAAGCTTTGAATGTAATCACGGTGATACTAAAGCATTAAAGTTAGATTTATTTGATGTTAATAATGTAGATCTTATCGTGGATGAGTTTTCTAAGCAATATAAAAGCCTAGATGTTTTGATTGGGGGACCACCATGTCAGGGTTTTTCGCTTGCAGGAAAACGAGAAGCTGATGATGAGCGAAATATGTTATATAAAGCAATGGTTAGACTAGCGGAAATTATGAAGCCTAGGGCTGTTGTATTAGAAAATGTTCCTGGTATGTTGACTTTATATAATGGAGCTGGTAAAAAACGTATTTTTACGGATTTTGAAAAGTTAGGTTATAAGATGTCTGTAAAGGTACTTTATGCTCCTGAGTATGGAGTTCCGCAAATTCGTAAAAGGGCTTTTTTTGTGGGTATTTTAAATGCAGAAGCTCCTTTTGAGTTTCCGGCTCCAATACTTTCACAAGAGGAATTTATTACCTGTGAAGATGCAATTGGTGATTTACCTGCCTTGGAAGGTATTTATGGTGAAGATGTTCAAGAATATGAAGTAAAACCTAAGACAAAGTATCAAGAAGAAATGCGGAAAAATTCTAAGAAGATATATAACCATATAGGAACTATTCATTCTGAGAAAACCGTGAAAATGATTTCTCTCGTACCTGAAGGTAAAAATTATAAGGCATTACCAGAGGAATATAGAAGTTTATATAAATATAATGAGGCTCTTACAAGGTATCATAGTAAAAAGCCATCATTGACCATTAATACTGGACATCGATCACATTTTCATTATAAATATAATCGTATTCCCACAGTACGAGAAAGCGCACGATTGCAATCGTTCCCTGATGATTTTATTTTTTATGGGAATAAATCTGAACAATATAAGCAAGTTGGAAATGCAGTCCCACCAAAGCTTGGATACGCACTGGCTAAGAAATTAAAAAGTTACCTAGAAAGGTAGATAGATATGAAAAAGTATAAGTTTATTGACTTATTTGCTGGCTGTGGGGGCTTGGAAGATGGTTTTTTGCAAACCGGTTTTTTTGAATGTGTTGCATCTGTGGAATGGTTAAAACCTCAAGTTGAAACATTGAGGAAGCGCTTAATGGATAAGTATCAGATGAGAAATGCAGATGAGAAAGTACTGCACTTTGATATTCAAAGAGAAAAAGAGTTATTTGAAGGCTGGGATGATAGCTCATTTGGCAAGTCTAAAGGGTTAGATTACCATGTAAATCAATCAAATGGAATTGATTTGATTATAGGTGGACCTCCATGTCAAGCATACTCGGTTGCCGGAAGAGTTAGAGATGAAAATGGAATGCGTGATGATTATAGGAATTATCTTTTTGAACATTACTTATCAGTAGTTAATCGCTATCAACCAAAGGTATTCATTTTTGAGAATGTGCCAGGAATTTTAAGTGCAAAACCAAGTGGTAAAAAAATCATTGATATTATTGAATCTGAATTTAGAAAAAATGGATATATTATTAGTCATAATTTAGCTAAAATAGGACTAATTGATTCTTCCTTGTATGGAGTACCACAAAAAAGAAAGAGGGTTATTATCTTAGGGGTACGAGAAGATCTATTTAAAAATGAAGATATACAACTTAGAATAGATAGATTTTATAATCATCTGCTACCGCAATATAAAAGTCCTATAATTACGGTTGAAGATGCTATTGGTGATTTACCTATAATTTCCCCTATATGGGAGGAATCAAAACGAACTAGAAAAAAATCATACCATTATGAGTCTGGAGTTGATTGGCACATTCCTAGATATCATAATCTAAGGGATATGAAGATATATAAAATGTTAGCTGAAGATATTGAGACTGGAGAATGCAAATATACAAATGCGGAGGCTATAACAAAGGTTTATGAGGAAGCAGTTGGTTCTAAGTCACCAATACATAGATATCACGTATTGCGAAGGGATGAACCAAGTACGACAATTATTGCGCATTTGTATAAGGATGGTAATAGGTTTATTCACTATGACTCTAAGCAAGCTAGAAGCATAACTCCACGTGAGGCTGCTAGGCTACAATCGTTTGATGATGAGTTTAGTTTTATTGGCACACAAGGAAGTGTATATCAAATGATTGGAAACGCAGTTCCACCTAGACTAGCATATGCAATAGGTTTGGCTGTAAGAGATTTTTTGGAGGGAATATGATATGGGGGATGTAAGAGCACATTATTTGTTTACAAATGATATGAGAGACTCAGTGTTAGATTCAAAAGCTCAAGAGTTTGCATGTATGTTTCTAAATAATACTGTACCATCTGCTAATGATAATAAAAGTCTTAATAATAGTGCAAATACGATTGGTTTTTATCTTAATTTAATAAATAAAGGTAATGTTGCTTTAGTTGCTGCGAATGGAGATATAAGAAGCGTTGTTTTGAATTTTATAAAGACTTTTCAATACCCTAACCCTAGGACAAAAGATAGCTTTATCGCGACGGTAAGAGATGGTATCCAGTTAGCACCAATGAGAGAGATCATTAAGATATTATTCTTATATAATCAAATATTTCCGGATAAGGCATATCTGACTATTGATGAAATTAGGCATTTTGTGTTTTTTAATGAAAAAATAGCATTCTGTAAGACTCCAAATAGGGTTGAAGTTATAAATGATATTGAGACATATAGAGCATCTAATGAATTACCATCTTGTATTGTGCCAGAAGATGAACGCGACTGGAATTATGAGTCACGTCAATTAAGCTGTTTTTTAGGCATTATGGCTTGGTCAGGATTTATTGATATAGATAAGGATGGACTTGTAAAATTAGTAATCCCGAGACAAGATGATTTACAATATAAAGCTGCCTTATTAGAAGTTATTATGTTTAATGAATACTGGGAATATGGTGAAATAGATATAAATTATATTTCAACTGAAGCATTCAACGCATTAAGGACTAGCTATTTTAACTATTGTGACCAGTTTATTTTGAGAAATGATAAATTGAATGCAATAGCGACGAGTGATATACCAAGTACGCCTCGCCAACGTATTTTTTTTGGTGCACCAGGAACTGGTAAGTCTTATTCTCTCAATGAAGAAGCTAAATCTCTAGTTAGTAATAAAAGCAATCATATTGAACGTGTAACATTTCATCCGGATTATACGTATGCTAATTTTGTGGGTTCCTATAAACCAATTATGAAGCAAAGTGATATAGCATGTTTAGATGATGATTCTAAAAAAGTTCTTTCAGTTTTAAATAATCGTACTATAACAACCCAAGAAAAATATGATGCGTTGTATGAAAGTTTTAAAAGCACTGATGGATTAACAAGATTGCCAATAATATTAGGATTATATTTTGATGACAGTTTTGAGACTAAAAAAGAGGATGGAACTAAAGCCTCTAATAATAATTCAGTTGAACGTAACCATGGACGGGCTATAAGAAAATATGTTCAGCTATTATCCGAAGAATCTTATAAAGAAAAGATTGCTTATGAGTATGTGCCAGGGCCATTTATACGACTTTTAGTCAAAGCATTACAAAATCCAGAGGCCCCTTATGTGTTGATTGTTGAAGAAATTAATCGTGCTAATGTTGCAGCTGTATTTGGTGATGTATTTCAATTATTAGATCGAAATAATGATGGAGAAAGTGAATATAGTATAACTACAACCGCTGATATGCGAGCCTACTTACAGCGTGAATTAGGCAAAGATAAAGATGTTACTACTATAAAGATACCATCAAATCTGTTTATATGGGCTACTATGAACAGTGCAGACCAAGGTGTATATCCAATGGATACAGCATTTAAACGACGTTGGACTTTTTCGTATTATGGCCTTGATGATGAAGAAAACAATCTATCTGCTGCTGCTATAAAACCACGGTTTGAACTTGGGAAATCAAATAAATTAATTTCTTGGAATAGTTTGCGCAAAGCAATTAATGATGAGTTGTCTACAGATACTTATAATATCAATGAAGATAAATTGATGGGACCTTTTTTCTTGAAAGAAGAGGCATTGAAGGATAATACTAGCTTTAATGAAGCCTTTAAAAATAAAGTATTAATGTACTTATTTGATGATGTGGTTAAACAAAAACGTCGCTCATTCTTTAACTGTGAAAATAGTAATCGTTACTCGTCCATTTGTAATGCTTTCGATCGTGAGGGAATTAAGATTTTCCCGGATGGAGTTGTTAATTCTAAGTGGTTACAAGAAGATGAATCTACAATAAGTGAAGATGGTGAACCAAGGGTTACAGAGGTATGAAATCAGTTTATATCCGCGAATTACGACGTTATACAAAATTAGAGTTGTCAACTTTGTTTCCTGAAATAAATTCGAATCAATTAGCTGTATTTATTAGAAAGCTTAGGGCATATGGTATTTTAAAGTCAGTTAAACGAGACTCTGGAACTTTAGATTTGTCAGAACTTGTTTTACTTGATAATTCGATAATTGATGGTATTGATGATAGTAATTCCTCGTATTATATATTTAATTATGTAGGGGTTGTCTATATTGATGGGTATCTATTATGCTGTTATCCAAAGTATTTATTTGCGTATGACTCTATAGAGGATAAATCTAGTTGCAGAAATTTGCTTAAGCAAGTTCTTAAGGTTTTACATCGGTATAATACAAATAGTCAATCTATTCAGTTGTATAGTGAGCATAATCAATCTTCATCCGGTAGTAGAATATCGATGATTATGGCATTATTAGATGATTATTTTCAAAATGGCCTTTACGTTAACACACAAAATATACATGAATTTAATGGTGATGGTGAAATTAATTGGAATCGAACAATTAATTTTATTCATCCATTATGGCAAGAAGAAGATCCTTATTATTTAAATTTTTGGACGCGACGGAATACAATTGATGACAAAAGTTTTATTCAACGTATTCATGAATGTTTACTAACGATATGTAGTTGTGAGCTTGAGGAAATTTCTCTGCTTGACCTATTGGATATCAATGGTGTTTATTTAACGGAGCTTTCTTTAAATGATTTAGGCACTCGTGATTATCTTCTTTCTTGTATTACTAATGAATTAAATTTAGAGTTTAATTCCCGAAAACAATATGTATTAAAGCTTATGGCTGCATTGTTAAAGGATTCTTTTTCTATGATTGGAGAGGACAATATTGATTTATTTGGCACAACTAGTTTTAACTTAGTTTGGGAGACTGTTTGTGCTGAAGTTTTTGATAATAAACTGACAAGCCCTTTATCTGACTTACCTTTATTATCAACAGTTAAAATACCTCCGAATATGTTAGGTATTAAGCCTAGAACATTAAAAGATCTAATAGAACGTCCTAAGTGGACATCTATAGATGATGCTGTTGCCTTTTCTGATACATTAAAACCCGATTTAATATCTGTAGAACGAAATGAGAATGTATGCTCCTTTGTTATTTTAGATGCTAAGTATTATACAATGAGACTTGAAAGCAATAAAGTTGAGGGGCAACCTGGTGTTGGCGATGTGACTAAACAATATTTATATCAATTAGCATATAAAGAGTTTATTGAATTAAATGGGATTCAAGAGGTTAAAAATTGTTTTTTGATGCCTACTGAAAAAGATGAGATTGTTAGTGTAGGTAATGTTCAAATGGAGATGCTTGGTAAATTGGGCTTGGAAAAAATTCAAGTACGAGAACTTCCTGCAGCTAGAATGTTTGAATGTTATCTTCAAAGACGAAAGTTGCCTATTAGTATATTAAATTTATAACCATAGTTAAAACTAAAAGCTCCATGATATATATCATGGAGCTGGTGCAAAGTGTCATTCGATGGCATCGTAAAATATAATGAATTATGCAATTATATATGCTAGCAAACTGAAGATGGTGCTTGGAACTAGCATAAATACTGGATAGTTGTGCAGTTTCCTAAACTGTAGGTTGGGGGTTCGATTCCCTCTAGGCGCACCAAAATAATTTTAATTTGGAATAGTCTTCATTACATTTTTGTGATGGAGGCTATTTTTTATATTAGGCATTTGTTTTATTAATTAAAATATAAATGTATTTTAGATGAACTATTATTTTTATGATAATATAAAAGTATATAAATTAGAATTTCTAATATTAATAGAAAATATGTAAAGGGAAATTTAGGGGAATAAAAATAGAACAAACCGCACAAGCAATTCTTGATGCACGTGAGTTATACCTGATTGCTCTTTAGCAGACCTTTATGATGCTGTTTTGATGCCTAAAGAGTTAAGAGAAGCTCATAGAGCTAATGATCGAGCCGTTATGAATGCATATGAATTTGATATTTCGATGACTGAAGAAGACTGTGTTACTGAATTGTTAAAATTATATAATGATTTTTGTAATAATAATTAAAATCTGGGATTAATATCTATGAAAGTGTGTAAATATGGGGATAAATACATGGTTTAAAGAGTTTCATGAGAGCATATATATGACTACAGATGTAGTTTCGAAGGTTCGATTACGGTATAAATCTATCACAAAAAGAATAAATGAAGAGTACTGGGATTCTAGTTCTGAGACTAATCATTCTTTATATGTAGGCTCTTATGGTCGTGGAACAGCAATTTATGCCAGTGATATAGATATAGTTGTAGAGTTGCCATGGACAGTTAAGAAAAGATTCGATGGTAGACATGGAAATATACAATCGCAATTATTATCGGAGGTAAAAGATAAGCTTAAGAAAACTTATTCAACTTCTAAGATATCTTCGGATGGGCAGGTTATAGTTATTGATTTTTCAGATGGTATAAAATTTGAAATTGTTCCTGCATTTAAGTTTGATAATAACTCCTATTATTATCCTGATACCAATAATGGTGGATCTTGGAAAACTATGAATCCTAGATTAGAATTAGAATATTTTAATGCGAGAAATAAGACGCATAACTTAACAATGAAAAAGTTATGTAGGATGTTACGGTGTTGGAAAGAAACTCATAATATGGATATACCTGGAGAGCTTTTAGATAGTATTGTATATAATTTTTATTTAGATGCTAATTATATAGATAAAAATCCATTTCTATATTTTGATTTTATAACTAGAGATCTATTTGAATATCTGTATAAGAATGCGAATAGTATTTGGCTTACTCCTGGGACCTATAGGGTGTTGAATTTGAAATATCCATATTTAACACAGAATAAAGCCTTGGAGATGTATAATAAATCAATTAAGGCAATACAACTATATAACGATGAATGTAAATATTCAGCAAAGGATAAATGGAAAGAAATCTATGGAGAAAAATTTTAGAGTAATAATATGTAACATTGATATCTTCTGAGTGAGGTGAATCCCTTGCCTAAAATAATCAAAGGTTTTGATAGAATTAATTTAATTACTAGAAGTCTAATCTCACAGCGTTATCATAAAATAGTAAAAGCAATAAATCAGGAATTCTGGAATAGTAATAGTGATCAACTACATGGTTTATATGTTGGATCATATGGACGAGGAACGGCTATTTCAACAAGTGATATTGATATATTGGTCGAATTGCCTAGGTTTGAGTACTATCATTATGACAGGCTAAAAGGTAATGGACAATCTAGATTACTCCAAGCTGTTAAAAATTGTATTTTTATTCCATATCCTCGTAGTAGCATTCATAGTGATGGACAGGTAGTAGTTATTCAGTTTTCTGATGGAATAAAATTTGAGTTATTACCTGCATTTAAGGAGACTGATTATTGGGGTAATGTAAGTTATGTTTATCCAGATAGTAATATGGGTGGAAACTGGAGAAGCACTAATCCTAAAAAAGAACAAGAAGCCATGAGAGCAAAGAATTGTATTGACCAAAGCAATGGATTGCTCTTTGATACATGTAAATATTTAAGATTTATTCGGGATGAGTATTTTTCAAGTTATCATTTGTCTGGAATTGTAATAGATTCTTTTGTATATCAGGTAATTGGTATGTGGCATTGGCGAAGAAGTAGTGAGACTAGTAGTTCTTCTGGTGAAACTTTTGAAGATATATTATTTAGATCCTATAACTCCCTAACTATGAATGGTGTGTATGCACCAACTTTATATGCACCAGGAAGTAACACAGCAATTGATAGTAGTAATAGTTATATTTGCTTAGGAAAAGTGTTAAATAAAGTAATGAGAGGATAAAAATATAATGTGTAATATGGACTACCGCTCTATACTCAGAGGACAAATACGAGAAGTATATGGGAAAGTTGTATATACATATACGACACATATAGAAATGTTAAATTTACTTTTAGAGAAAAATAGATGTCATAAAAACATACAGATTGTTATGACTGCAATCTCAACAGGAGGTTTTTTAGGAGACCTAATAGCTAATATTCCATATTTACAATGGCTTGCGGGTATAGCAGCTACAATATCATTAGGGCTAAATTTATATTTCCGAGATCAAAACTTGGAAGAATTAATATCTAGACATAGAGGAACAATTAATGATTTGTGGTGTCTTAGAGAACAATACTTAAGCTTACTTACTGATTTTGATGTTTTAGATGATGATAGTATTAGATACCGAAGGGATTTATTAAGTGAGGAGACTCAAGCTATATATAAAATTGCTCCAAACACAAATAGTAAAGCATATGAAAAGGCTCAGAAAAATTTAAAAGAGAATGAGTTTCAGTTTTTCCGGCCAGAAGAAATTGATCAAATGTTGCCAGAAACATTACGTCAAATTAAAAACTAAAGTAGTCTTGAAATGCTAAAAAGGAAGTTATATTTTTATGTATAACTTCTTTTTCTTTGTTTTAACACCTTAAAAAGAATATATAGAGAGTGAAATAGGTTTCAAAATCTAATATGTAAATAGCAGTATATAGTGGTAAATTTATACAAATCGGATTTATATCTATTTTATGCCATCGATAGCTGTATAGCGATGAAGATTCGCGTAGGAAAAACAGTAGATTTGAACTGTGAATTTGCTGAAATCGCAGCACAATTGAACAAGATTATTAGTGACCATTTTAATATTATTTGATTGTTACCCATGGAAGGCTCATAGCTTATCGCTATGAGCCTTCTTTTTTGCATTTTCTTGCATTTCTTATGAGCTAGAATTATAATATTAGAGTAATATTCATATTTTATTCATGTTAAATCATGAATGGTGCATAGAGGGGTGCTATACGATTCAGGTTTCATTATGTGACTTTGAATCTTTTTTTGAGCTTATTGTTTGTGTTGTCTTAAAAGGGGTAAAACACATGAAAAAAGAATTGCTTTTAACGGCTATGATTACCGCAAGTATTACTACAACAGCGTTTGCAGCATCCAATTTAGATATTAGTGCTACAACTGCTGCGCCACTAAGCATGCAAAATTCTATTGCCTATGGTGGGGATAATAAAGTTGAGCAGGGTATGTTCTCCCCTGTAAAAAATATATTGCTTGGTGGCGACAAGAATACCGTTCGACCTTCCGCTAATGATACTATCACCTCTGGTACTAATAATACTGTATCTGGCCCAGGGAGTATCGTAGCAGGTTGGTATAATACAAACGCTGCTACTCACAGCTTGGTAGTAGGTACTAGCAATACTATTGGTGGTACTAATAACATCGCAGGTGGCTTTAACCATGCTAATAATGACAATGCAATTAACTCTTTATTAATTGGTAACCGTAATAGCATTGATGGTCAGAATTCGGTGGCTTTGGGCATGAATAACACCATTAAGGGCAATAATGCTTTGGTAGGTGGTACTGGTGCCAAGGTTCAAGGTAATAATGCAATCGCCTTTGGTGATAGTGCTAAAGCAACATACAACGATGCGTATGCAATCGGTCGTAAAGCTGAAGCAACTGCTCAAAATACTGTTGCTATCGGTAACAATGCAAAAGCCAATAACGACATGGGTACAGCGATTGGCTATAATGCAAAAGCAAAAAATGATTATGCTACAGCGGTAGGTTATAGCTCCATAGGTTCTGGTAATCAATCTTCTGCGTTTGGTTTTAATGCAGAAGCAACGGCTATGAATACAACTGCAGTTGGTTCCTATGCAAATGCTAGCGGTGCGTACTCTACAGCGTTAGGCTTTAAAACTGTGGCGTCTAATGAGGACTCTGTAGCATTGGGTAACTATTCTACTAGTGCTGGTAAAAGTGCCTTTGCTGCTGGTACATTAGCGAATGCAGCAGAAAAAGATTCTTTAGCAATTGGTCATAGTGCAAGTACAACTAAGGAAAATGGTATCGCTATCGGTACAAATGCATCTGTAACTGGTGTGGATTCTATTGCTATCGGCAAAGCCGCAAATATTGCTAAAGCGGGTAGCATTGTCATTGGTAGAAATACGACAGCAGATGAATTAGCAGTATCCATTGGTACTGACTCTGTAGCAACTGGTTGGGGTGGTACTGCAGTAGGTACTATTTCCAAAGCAACTGGTGCTCAATCCACTGCTATCGGTGATAATGCGCAAGCATCTGATACATACTCCACAGCACTTGGTGTGTCTTCCGTAGCTTCCGGCAGAGCGGCTAATGCGATTGGCCTTTCTAAAGCGACAGGCTTTGCATCCAATGCTATTGGCTTTGTAGCGGAGGCTTCTGGTAAAAGCGCTACTGCAATCGGAAATGCAGCTAAAGCTCTTAATGAAAACTCCATCGCTATCGGTACGAATGCGAAGGCTGCCACAGATAATAGCATTGCACTAGGTGCTAAGTCTGTTACTGCTACAGCTGTATCTACTAACTCTGGTGTTATCGGCGGCAGAACCTATAACTTTGCTGGTGGAAATGCGGTTGGTACATTGAGCATTGGTGATAGTGGTGCAGAACGTACGATTACAAATGTAGCGGCAGGCCGTGTATCTGCGACATCTACTGATGCAGTCAATGGCTCCCAATTACATGCCATTAAAGACGTGGTAGATAATCATGAAAACCGTATCACTACTATAGAAGGCGATATTAATACATTAAATAATCGTATTATTAATGGCGGTGCTAATAGCTTAAATGAAGCTAAATCCTACACTGATCAACAAGTATCTAGCGTAGCAGCGGCTTCTGCAGCACTCGCTGGCTTGCATCCATTAGATTTCGATAAACATGA
>FLSE01000005.1_pt1 | contig 15608 bp, 9 predicted proteins | sample 1550461 | NCBI WGS metagenome assembly FLSE01 (sample SAMEA4031758, study PRJEB14383) | metagenome | biome: human; feature: oral; material: saliva | place: Philippines | collected 2014 | reverse complement strand
GCAGAAACAAAGGTAATAAAAAAGAATCCCAAAAGCCATAAATCGCTTTTGGGATTCTATTATTTTAGTCTAAATTATACTTGATTAATCGGTAATCAAGTTCTCACCTGTCATGTCAGAAGGCTGCTCCAAGCCCATGATATGGAGGATAGAAGGAGCCACATCAGCCAGACGACCATCCTTTACAGTTGCTGAATTGTTATCAGTAACATAGATAAATGGAACTGGATTCAGTGAGTGAGCAGTGTTAGGTGTACCATCTGGATTGATTGCATTGTCTGCATTACCATGGTCAGCGATGATGATTACTTCATAATCGTTAGCCTTTGCAGCCTCAACAACATCCTTCACACAGTGGTCAACAGCCCATACTGCCTTTGCAATAGCGTGATAAACACCAGTATGACCAACCATATCACCGTTTGCAAAGTTCACAACGATGAAGTCATATTCCTGTGTATTGATTGCACCAACAAGCTTATCTTTCACAATGTAAGCACTCATCTCTGGCTGTAAGTCGTAGGTTGCAACCTTTGGAGAGGCTACCAAGATACGATCTTCACCCTCATAAGGCTGTTCCCGACCGCCATTGAAGAAGAATGTCACGTGTGCATACTTCTCAGTCTCTGCTGTATGAAGCTGGCGTTTGCCCAGTCGGCTGAGGTATTCACCCAACGTATCCATTACATTCTCTTTAGGGAAGAGAACGTGTACACCCTTGAAGTTAGCGTCATATGGAGTCATACAGTAGTACTGCAGGTCCTTAATGGTGTGCATACCCTCATCAGGCATATCCTGTTGGGTAAGTACCTGTGTCAATTCCTTTGCACGATCGTTACGGAAATTGATGAAGATGACAACGTCACCTTCCTGGATTGTTCCGTCAACTGATGAGTTGTTGATTGGCTTGATGAACTCATCTGTGACGTCAGCAGCGTAGCTATCTTCAACAGCCTTCACCATATCAGTAGCCTGAACACCCTTACCCTCAACGAGAAGGTCGTATGCTTCCTTCACACGATTCCATCGTTTGTCGCGATCCATTGCATAGAAACGACCTACAATAGAAGCGATATGTGCACCATTGGCGTCACATACCTTCTGAATGTCAGCTATAAAGCCGGCTCCACTATGTGGGTCTGTATCACGACCGTCCATGAAACAGTGAACATAGACGTCCTTTAGGTTATATTCCTTACCTATCTCGATGAGCTTGAAGAGGTGATCCAATGAAGAGTGAACGCCACCTGTAGAGGTAAGACCCATCAAATGAAGCTTCTTACCATTCTTCTGTGCATAGCTATATGCCTCTACAATGCCTGGATTCTTCAGTATATCACCAGTCTGACAAGCCTTATTTATCTTTACTAAGTCCTGATAAACAATACGACCAGCGCCAATATTCAAGTGACCAACCTCTGAATTACCCATCTGACCATCAGGAAGACCAACGTCTTCACCTGATGCCTGCAACTGAGAGTGTGGACTTACTGCATTCAAATAATCAAGATATGGAGTTGGAGTGTTGAAGATAACATCTCCCTTACCATGCTTTCCGTTACCCCATCCATCAAGGATCATCAATAAAGCTTTCTTTGCCATAGTTTCTTTCCTTTATATATTTACTATTATCTTCGTATCTGCAAAGATACGATAAAAGTATAAAACCATAGCATAATGGTATTGGAATTTTGGGCTTTAAGGGAAGAGGATGAAATTAGTGACTTATGTCAATATCGCAAACAAGTGCCAACACACGCACAGAATCAACCAGTAAAATGATGTAATAATATGGGAACTACTCATCCTGTGAGGCATATAAGATTTCTAAAACATTTATAACATATCGCTAAAGCACACATTTCTGTTTTGTAATCACCGATCTTTGAAGACTACAAAACATCAAAATAAAACCTGTACCGGTGCTTAAACACAATCACACCGCCACAGGTTTATGAAATGCAGATGACAATCATTGGAACTAATCGTCAATGCAAAGATAAGTAAGAACGGCAGGGAATGCAATAGGGTACTTACTCTTGACACGTTCCCGACCATCACATCACTGATTATCAACCATTTAACATTCCACCAAGTACCATTTTGACACGGTTTCCATTTGGCTATATCGTGAATAATATATACCTTTGCATGCATGAAGAGGAAAGTTTTTATAGTATTTGTCAGCCTTTTGTCGTTGCTATCCTGCAGCGAAAAGAAGCTTCCGAACTATCCTGCAACGGATGAGGGGATTACTCGGATGAGGCTTGACAGTGCATCTTTCTTCACACAAAGGCACGATACGCGCAATGCGATGTACCAACTGAAAGCGGCAGAAAAGCACCTTTTCAATGTTAATACGGACACTCTGAAGTTCACAACTTATTACCATATTGCCCTACTAAACGCACAGAACGGGGCTTATAAGTTAGCTCTCAACTACTTCAATCACGCTGCAAAGTATGCAAATGACAGTAAACGGAGCCACCGAATGGCAGATATCTTCCTTGGAAAAGCTTCCGTTTTCAACCAAATGGGGATGCGTGACTCAGCTTTACAGTATGTGAAGCGAGCAGAATCATTCAAACCTCGCATCCGAAAAGATCAAGAAGAGAGCATCAAAAAAATACGTTCACGAATAGAAAAGCATCAGGTTCTGACGGTATCACCAGAGAAAGACATAGAGATTGTACAGATACAGGACCGTTATGAGGTGGCAATGGCACAAAGGGAAGCCCTGCAACTACAGCTTTATATAGCCTACCTTCTGATTCTGTTGATACTGGTTACCGGTGGAATTATCGTATGGTTTCGGCGCAGAATGCACCAGCAACTACTGAATTACCGCAAGCAACAAGAAGAGACTGAGCTGAATATTCAGTTGACTCTACAAAGGAAAGATGCCACAATCGATGAGATGAAGGCTGAGATTGACAGTAAACTCAATGAACTGGAACAACTAAAAAAGAAAATTCCAACCCACAACAGAGAAACAGAAACGTCTGTTTCAATAGAACAAACAAAGTTAGGAATAGATGCTTTGTACACAATTCTTAAAGGTGGGAACATCTCACAGATGGGCAAACGGGAGCAACAAGCCGTTTGCATGATTATGCCTAACTTTGATTATGACCTTGCTTACATTCTTAACAACCCTCGTTATGCCTTTACTCCTAAGGAAACTTTCTATTATATCATGGAGCATAACGGCATGACTGACGAAGAGAAAGCTACAGCTTTCTGCTGTACTGGTCAGGCAATAAGGTCGATAAAGAGTAGAATGAAGAAGAAAATGACTACCTTTGCCGACACATAAACATAAGAATCAACAACAAATTATATATTCCGGATAATGCAACCACGTAAGATTTTATTCGTTTTATTCACGCTCATAACCCTAACTCTCCATGCACAACGTTGGGTTGGAACATGGGCTTGTGCACCACAAACTGTTGACAAGAGCTTCATGCCCTACAACAATCAGATGACTAATCGTTCGGTAAGACAGGTAGTGAAAGTCAGTATCGGGGGTAATGTCATACGTCTTCGACTTAGTAATGAGATGTCATCAGAGCCTGTTGAGATTACAAGCGTATATATTGCAGAAGCACAAGAAGGTGCAGAGATACGTAAAGGAACAGCCCGTTACCTGCAATTCAGCAAGAAACATGGGGTGACGATAGCAGCAGGAAAGGCTGTATTCTCAGATGCTTTGAAGTTTAATCTCGCTCCTTTAAGTCGTATTACCATAACCATCAACTATCGGAAAGCACCAAAGGAGCCTACAGTTCACATGGGGTCGCGTACAACATCATACATACTACGAGGTATAAGCACTCCCAATACGAACTTTTCAAAAGCCTTTAAGGAAGATCATTGGTTTAACATCTCTGGCATTGACGTGTATGACCCAACGGCTTCAAGCATAGCAATCCTTGGTAATAGTATCACAGATGGGAAGGGAAGCACAAACAATGCACAAAACCGATGGCCTGACTTTATGTCGGAGATTATGAACGCAAACCCAGAGAAAGACCCAGCAAAGAAAGACTGGACGGGAGTGTTGAACCTTGGAATAGGTAACAATCGCATATTATCTGTTGGTCTTGGGGAGCCGGGACGCATACGTTTCGATCGTGATATCCTTGAACAACGTGGGTTACGTGCTGTGATTATCTTTGAAGCAATCAATGATATCGGTACTTCAAAAGCTCCAGACGAGACATCCCGACAGCTGATTGAAGCTTATCATGTGATGATTTCCAAAGCTAAAGCGCGCGGTCTGAAGGTATATATGGGCACCATAACACCATTCCGTGGATGTAAAAGCTATTTCACAGAGGAACGTGAAAAAGCAAGAAAAGTAGTCAATGACTGGATCAGAACTACAAAGGAGATAGACGGTTTTATTGACTTTGATGCCTTGATGCGTGACCCTTCAGAGCCTGAACAATTACGAAAGGAATGGCAAAGTGGAGACTGGTTACATCCGAACCCTGATGGTTATAAGATGATGGGAGAGTTTGCTGCAAAACAGTTAAGCAAGCAAGCTACTCCAGGAAATGGTTTCTCAACTGTTACTGTCCGCTAAAACGCAAACAAAATACAGATTATTGGTGGTTTGCCTTCAGGTGAAGGACACCTCATTATGTATCAAATTAGGACCTCCTGTCTCAACTAATGCTGAGTATTTGTTAGTGTTTCTGACCTTTCCTAATTGTACATTATGCACGTAACAGACATGCCTTGCAATGATGTTGAATGTGAACCATGCTTGGTGTTTACGAACAAGTCAACAGGCGATGAGTAGCAACACCATTGGTGATGGACTACAACACAACGGTAGAAAGGAGAAGAATGTGTTCTTTTCCATCACCTAAAGCTTTGCAATAAGACATAGATGAATTCCTAATACAGGGAATACTTATCAGACAGTAATAGCCATAACATACAGAAAAAGCACCATTGGGGATTCCAATGGTGCTTTTTCAGCTTATAAAAGAGCCATCCGAGAGGTTCCCAAGTTTACATATCCGTATATATACTTTATACATTCTTCTCTGCCAAGGCATCTATCTCCTTCCGCATATATGCCCTAAAATCATCTCCTTCCACGATGTCGATGTCCCTGAAAAGTCCCAAAACAAACCTACCAAGCCCTCGATAGTCGCAGACATCTATGTCAAGTATCCACTTTCCATCCCCATCTGGCGTTATATACTTGGTCCCTTGAGGAAATTCTTCTATGAAAAGATTGCGAGATAACAGACCTAAACGCAGCCTCACATGATGTCGTTCCTCTCCACTGAACATAAAGATATCAGTGAAGACCTGCCTGTGTTTATCTTCATGTAGCCATGAAGTATCCAGCTCTTCAATATCTTCCATACGTGAGACCTTGAAAGTTTTATTCGTATGAGTGAGTAACTCATGGCAGCGAACATCCTGATTATCATTCAAGAGTAGGAATGGTTCAACAATACGATCACGTACAGAGTGACTATTAGGACTAGAGTAGCCTATGAGACGGACCATTTTCTTACGTTCCATAGCACGCTTCAAGACTTTCAGATTACTCTCCATCTGCTTACGAATGGGTGAATTAGCAACCACAGAAAAGTCATAAGCATTCTCCAACTTCTTCCTTAATTGATTAGCAGTGTCACTATCTTTACCTATCATCTGCAGCAGACTGTAGATTGTCTTCACCTCTGCTTCCGAGAATTGTACCGCTTGTAACAGGTCAATAAAGAATGGTGAACGCCTGTCAATATGGTAACAGCCTTCATTCTTAAAGATGATAAAGCCTGCTTGCTTGAGGAAATCAAGCAAGTAATAGAAGTTACGACGTGACAAATCCATTTTCTCACACAGCTCATTTACCGTATAACTAGACGAATCGGACAAGAGAATCAACAGTTCTAACTGCTTCTTGAGTTTATCAAATCTCATAATTAAGGCATTATATACTGTAGATATAACGGTAGAAGTGGTACTTTTATTAATTCAAAGTCCATCTTTTTGTCAATAAAACAACAAAAGACGGATAAGAGAAAGTCCCTTATCCGCCTTTTATTCATTGATCCTTACAGCCTTAATGGAGTAAGAACAGTATTATCACATAGGAGATCTTGTCAGAAGATAATTACTCTTTCACAAGGTCATTGTAATCAACTTCATCCTGAGGATATACCCAAGTCCACTTGTTACCAGCATCAGCCGGGATCGTAAGTGATACCGTTGGGTGTGCATTACCACCTTCAGCAAAGGAGTGACGTACAACAGGTATGTTCCAACGCTTGTAGTCGCTCCATGCAAAACCTTCTCCCCAGAGCTCTACTTCACGATAATCCTTAATCTCATTAAAGAGATCCTGACCGGTCTTAGTACATGTATAGCCTGGTGTACGGTCAGTAGAAGCATTCAAACGAACCAACGCAGCCTGTGCATCAGCAGTGTTTCCAAGGAAGTAATTAGCCTCAGCTTCTATGAGAACCATCTCACTGGAACGTATGAAAGGAACATAACTAACACCTGGAAGGGTGGTTACCCAGAACTTCATATGCCCATCCAAATAGATAACCTTTGATGCATAAGCAGCTGGAAGACCTGGAAGCTGATGAGCCTTAACAATAGCTTTAGCCTCTTCAAGTACGTTCTTATTACCTAAACCAATGATACCATTCTCCTGATCAACCTGTTTGTTATCAGTAATATCAATACTAGTGAACTTGTCTTGAGTGATAAAGAGTTCCTTACGAGCGTCATCATTCGGAATACGACTAATCAATTCATGACCAATTGTACCTGCTCCTGTAGACTTTTTAGTTGCATTATTACCATTACAAGCATCAGATGCACCAAAAGCCCAGTACCATAACTGCTCTGTATCACCACCATAACTACCAAAGATCCACTCCTTTGTTGGCTTATAGAAGCCGCCTGCATATTCACTTCTGTTCATAAGAGGACGGTTAACTTCAGCCAATTTCGCCTGTGCTAACGCTGTTGCATAATCCTGACGGGTCAATGCTGCACGTGCATAAACGGCATGAGCAGTGTTCACATCAGCTATCCAGCAACGAGAAGCATCACGTGTCTGACCACTCTCAGTAAAGAGTTGAATTGCTTCCTCACAGTCTTTATATATCTGTTGATAGACCTCTGCAAGGGTAGAAGCTTTCAGTTCACCTGTTGATAAGTCAAGACGTATAGGTAAACCTCGCGTTGAACCATTGTTACTATCTTGCCAACGATAACAGAAATAATGAACAAGTTTCTCATAAGCATAGGCACGGAAGGTGAGCGCTGATGCCTTTAAGAACTTCTTATCAGCCTCTGGACCTTTTGCTTCATCAATGTTTAAGATAAAAGCATTGGAGTTTGTGATGATCTGATAGTAATATGCCCAGGCATAAGAGTCGTACTTTGTCGTTGCACGATCATGCCATTCTTGATTATGAAGAGGCGAGTTACCTGGAGCATAGTAGTTATAATTGTAATTCTGACTTGGTATGTTCTCATAATAACGGATGATGGCATTCTCGCCAGCAAAGCCCTGTCCATACTGTCCTTGCTGTACACTCATCACCTTTGCAATACCATTCAAGGTACTACGTGCATTGTTTGTTGTAGCATATGCAGCCTGTGGACTAATTGATTCAGATGGTGTTGTATCAAGATATCCATCCGTACAAGAGACCACCATCACTGATGCTACAGACAAAAGACCTATCGTGAGTTTATTAATTGGATATTTCATATTATATCTTTTATTTAGGTTCATGTAAATATTAGAGATTAACTGTGACTCCAAAGTTGAATACCCGAGCAGTAACATATGTATCATTACTACTACCACTGAAGCTATATTGTGGGTTCAATCCCTTACGTGATGTAACGGTAAAGAGGTTCTCTACACCTGCTTTCAGGGAGACACCACCCAGTCCACACTTATCTACCCAAGCCTTAGGGAGGCGATAAGAAAGCACGATATTCTTCATAACAAGGTAAGAAGAGCTTGTTAACCAACGGTCACTAGCAGCATTATTGTCATTACTCTGAGAGTAATTAAGTGCTGGAATACCATTCGGATCAATACGATCAGGTGATGTTGCTGTCATACCAGCAGGCACTCCCTTCCATGAAGACAGTGCATCCTTGTGCAAAGCACTGGCAGATGTAGCAGAACCAGCACTCATCAATGACTGATAAGGACCATCCATCGTCTTTCCACCAAGGCTGTAAGTCATCAAGATATTAAGACTTAAATCCTTCCAACGCAGGTTAGAACCGAATGAGCCATAGACAGATGGCAGTGCTGTACCAGCCCATACACGACGTGCATAGGTCGTTGTAGTAACATATTCCTTACCATTGATATCAACAACAGCACCTGCAGCGCGAGCCGAAGTAGCCTTATCCATATCAATATCATAGAGTGACTGACCCGTCATCTGATCTACACCAGCAAAGTGATAAGTGTACCATTCATAGGCAGAATGTCCTTCTGAATAATTCTGTTGACCATGAAGAATATCCTTTCCACCAGGTAATTTGATTACTTTATTGTTCAATGTTGTAGCATCAAATGCTAAGTTCCACGTCCAATCTTTCGAACGAACAACATCTCCGTTCACCATAAACTCGAAACCACGGTTAGAGATTGTACCAATATTCTGATACTGACTGAGGTTTGTTAGGGCATCTCCATAGAAAGAACCAGCTGACAATGGGAAGCGAACCTGGAACAACAAGTCCTTTGAACGCTTATCAAAATAACCGATACTGAAGTTCACACGATTAAAGACTGTACCTTCAACGCCGAGGTCAAAGGTCTGGGTTGTCTCCCATCTGAGGTTATCAGCCGCCAACTTCTGACGTATCAAGGCTGGTTCTCCAGCATTCTTCTTGATATAATAAAGTCCCTGATAGCCATAATAGTCTACCGCTGCATCATTTCCAACTTCACCATATGAAGCACGAGCACGCAGAGCATCAACCCATTTTACCTTCTTCATGAACTCTTCTTTCTTAATATTCCAGTTCAAACCAAAGGAGAAGAAGTTACCCCAACGCTTATCCTTATGGAACTTAGAAGAGCCATCACGACGATAAGAGAAGTCAACAAAGTACTTATCAGCATAATTATAACGAGCACGTCCGAGATAAGACTCTGTTCTATAAGCCTCATTATAACCACCAGTAGTTGCATTCTGAACGAAGTTATTCAGCACTAACAGACCGTCAATTGCGGCATCTGTATTCATCAGACTTGAATATCTAACCTTCCAGCTATAGTTCTCGTGACCGAGAAGTACATCAATATGGTGATCTCCAAATTCATGTTCCCATGTCAAAAGTTCCTGTCCTGTATAGGAATTGAACTGAGAAATTCTCTCCTTCAAACGTCCATTGTTACCAGCACCATCACCGATATTAGGGTTATCATAGGACTGTTTATTAGAGTTAGCATGCTTCATGCTCACCTTACCCAAGAAAGAGAAGCCGTAAGGCAATGTGATCTTTCCATAAATCAGACCATCAAGTACATTTCTACGGTTCTTGTCATTATCATGTCGTAGCTCATAAGCTATATTACGGTTCGACAGGTACTGAGAGGTAACATCAAATTGTGGATTCCCATCTGCGTCCAAGACGTAAGAACCATCTGCATTATGGAGATAATAAGGATAGATTGGTGCCATGTAACGGGTTACATAGAAAGGATTGCCATACATAGAACCAGAAGCATTACTATTATAGTTCTGGATGGCAGAAGTACCAGAAAGGTTCATACCTAACTCCAGCCACTTGTTTGCATTATAAGTAGTATTAATACGACCAGTGAATCTTTCATAGCCAGAATTGATGATATAACCACGCTCATTCAGGTATCCTGCAGAAGAATAGACATTGAACTTATCGCTAGAAACAGCAGCAGAGACATTATACTCCTGTCGATGACCTGTACGTTCAATAGGTTTCTGCCAGTCAAGGTCAGTATATTCAGGACGCATGTGGGCTATCAGCTTGCCATTAGCATCAAAGAGCGCATCTTCAGGACCATCATAGATATTCCATTTCTTCTTCAAAAGGTTCTTGGTTGCATATGCTGCGGCATCTGCCTCACTAGTAATACGCAAAGCTTTATTAGACAAAGCATAATTCTTATAAGCCATCCATGATGCTTCCATCCAATCATCAGGCCCTAAACGGTCATACTCGGGGATACCACGTCTATAGAATCCTTGGTCAACCTTCAATGTAATAATAGGTTTAGAAGCATACTTGGCCTTCTTAGTAGTAATAAGAACAACACCGTTTGCAGCCCTGTTACCATAGAGAGCAGCAGAAGAAGCATCCTTTAAGATAGACACTGACTCTATATCGTTAGGGTTCAACTCTGCAATATTGCCAGAGTATGCCGTACCATCAACAATATACAGAGGCTGATCAGCACCACTTACCAACGTACCTACACCACGTATATGAATCTTTGGAGCTTGTCCAGGTTCACCATACGTATTGTTAACCTGTACACCAGGTGCTGATCCCTCCAAAGCACCAGTCACTGACGTACTGATACGATCAGAGATTTTCTTCGAATCAACCACTGCTACAGAACCAGTAATTGACTGTCGTTTAGCTGTACCATAAGCGACAACAACGACTTCATCAAGGTTCTTGTTATCAGGGTCCAACGTAATTTTCATATGGGCAGCTGCTGTAACAGTCTTTGTGTTCATACCAACGTATGAAACAACCAACTTTGATCCTACTGATGTTGACAGTGTAAAATTACCATCGACATCAGTAACAGTACCATTCTGGGTACCAGCTACAACGATGGATGCACCAATGACTGGTTGCCCATCCTCCGAAGATACTACTATACCGTTAATACTTGTTTGTGCAAACGCCGTTCCTAAACTTAGGAACATTGCTGCCAAAAACACAATTAGTCTTTCCTTCATAAATACTCCACTTCGGTTAATAAATTATTTAATTATACTCTATTCTTTATTTATATCCCGAAATAATCTTATACCACGCCGAAAGGCTGACTAATCTATGTCCACAAATTTAATGCACTTCTGCTAAATACACAAACTCAACCTACCAAAGCACCCTAAATTTTTATATTTATTAACGTATCAAAAGAAGTAGGAAGACTAATACTACATCTGTTTCTAACGACAAAAACGCCATATTTTCAAGGGGTTTTCACAGATTTCGAGCTTGTTTATTAATCTTACTAGTCGCTAAACTCACCCTTGTTGTATCCGGCTTCTTCAGTTCTTATGAATAAAAAGCTTTGAAAAAAACTAATGACAACAACACTTTGACTTAAGAGAATAGTGTGTTAACCAACATTGAATTTAAACAAATTAATTGTCAAACAGTATTTAATTTAAAAACTAAAGCTGTCAACTAAATCCAGTACATAGTAGAGAAGATGAACAGGACAAATAACTTTTACCCAACTATACCTTTATTATAAATAAGCCCATAGTTAGTTACAGCACAAAAAAGCGGCTCCCTACAAAGGGAACCGCCCATATTTACATGATAATCAGATTAATTATTCAGTTGTAAAGTCTCAGCCTTCACACCAAAAGAGCCTGCTGAAACACTAAACAGGAAGTTGAATGTGACGGTTTTAGTAGTCTCATCGTAGGTACTTCCACTCTGGTCATTAGCTGAAATCATACCATATCTAGGATGTTCACGACCCGTTACGATGGTTTGAGGATAGACTGTAACCTTCGTTCCATTAATACTGAAAGCAAAACCATGGTCTACTCCCCACACATCCTTAATACGATAGCGACTGCCGACTTCGGAATATTCAACGTTAACAGTACCAAGATCACCGAACATATCGGAATGATAAACACCCGTGCCATAAGGCTTGTAATCAAGTCCAGCAAACTCTATGCTTTGAGAAGTCCTCGTTCCACCTTTTACAGCTACAACTGTTACGGCATAAAGTCCGTGCAAATTAGTGACATACACATCCTTATAGTCAGATGCCTTCACATCAACCTTCGTACCATGAGCAACAACATACTCTGCGTAAGCGTCTGCAGTCATGTTACGAGCCTCCTTTTCTGTCTTCAATTCTGCAAGATAATAGACCTCCCCCACAGCTGCATTGGTTGCTACACGGAAGAGACAATCATTATCAGAGTTGTATCCTGCACCTGCAGTATATTGATACACTGTAGCTATAGGAGTACCGTCATTACCTGGATCTGTACCGACCTCCTCCCTACAACCCGTGAGAGCCATAGCTGCAAGGACGAGCATCAGCAAGCTTTTAATATATTTCTTCATATTCATTTTACATTATTGATTTAACTATTATTGAAATACGAATGGGGCAGAGTCACCTGTTGGTTGCTTTGGATCAGGGTTCTGAGTCATACCACCATTGTAAGAAGACTCCGTATCAGTGAAGGTCCATACCATCCAACTAGGGATTTCTTCCACGTTCCAACGAGCATTTTCAGTATGATTCGTTCCAGCATAGCTGCGAATAATACCCTTATTGAGACGTTTGATATCAAATGTTGAGAAACCTTCTCCCCACAACTCTACACGGCGTTGCCACCATACCTCATTCTGGAAAGCAGAAGTTGAATTATTATAGTAAGCATCATTGTGCTGACCATAGGTGAAATTCGGATCACGTGTCTTAGCAAAGTCTATTAACAACTGCTTACCACGAGCCTCATCCTGCATACCTGCAGCCTCTATTTCAATGAGCTTCATCTCCTCAACACGCATCAATGGCACTGACACACACCAGGCTTCATACTTGACATCAGCCTTTCCTGCGGCATTACGGAACTTGAAACACATACCGTTTAAGCCATAACCATTTGCTTTACCACTCTCATACACACGCTCAGGATAGTTCGTATACTCTGCTAACTTCGTTACAGCATCAGCCTTTGACATACCATCAAGTTCGAAAGTCAACCAACATTTCTTACGGAAGTCGGTTACTGGGATCGTTGTATAGAGATGGTGATCGATAACATTCACACCTCCATAGTTAGAAGCATAACCACCACCGAAGCCGTTCTCTGGCAACATCACAGAACCCCAAGAGCAGTCACCGTCGTTATCAGAGATGTTAATATCGCTGGAAACAAACTTCGTTGCAAACATCCATGAGCTATTAGGAGTGTTAAATCCATTATCACGGCTCAGATAGTCAGTCTCGCTCATCATTGTATAACCTTGTTGTGCAAGCTTAGCATACTTCTCTGCATTCACCCAATCTTGCTTCTCAAGATAGGTACGTGCTTTCAAACCATAGACAACACTAAGGTCTGGCACATACTTATCAGTACGATTATAAGTAGCAAGATACTGTTCTGCAGCATCAAGATCCTTTAAGATAAACTCGAAGGCCTCATCCCATTTCATACGTTCTTGATGGATTGCTTCCTCAATAGTACGGTTTTCATCAGCTTTAATCGTAGTTAAAGCATTATGATCGACGATATAAGGCTTAGAAGCATACATGCGAACAAGGTCGAGATAGAACATAGCACGCATTGCATAAGCAATACCTGTACCCACTTTCTTGTCTGCTGGGGGCTCTGCATAATTATTAGCGCCCGCATTCTTTATAACATTATTACAGTTGGTAATCCACTTATAATATACTGTCCATGGGAACTGCGAAACCGCATAACCAGCTGATAGGTACTTTACATTCTGATACCAAGCCTGATAATGGTTGTTACTACCCGTTGCTATAACGTCTTGTCCCTCTACATCACGTGTCAAGAAGAAACTTGTGTAACCATAATCCCAAACATTCTGGTTATTACCTGGACTATAATCTCTCTTACCACTAAGTCCTGTAGTAAGACCACTCACCATATTGTCAAAGGCATTTGGAGCTTCTGCCACTTGATCAAGGGTAGCTTCACCACCCAGTGGTTCAACTTCCTCAATACAACCTGTAAGCATCGAAGTGCCTATTGCTGCGAGGATAATTGCTGAAAATATCTTTTTCATTGTCTTTTCATTTTATTGTTATTAATAACGATGTGCGAATCATCTCATTAGAAAGACAACTGCAAACCACCCATAATCGTGCGTACAGGTGCATAAGCGTTGATACCTGCATGAGACGTTCCCTGGAAGCTATAACGTGGATCAAGACCCTTACGAGCTGACCAGAAGCAGAGGTTCTGACCTTGTACATAGATGCGAATCTTACTCAACATCAAAGCCCGAGCTATCTTTGCAGGAACGCTGTAACCAACAGTAAACGACTGGAAGTTAAGATACCTTGCACTTGTAAGGAAACGAGTAGACTGCGCTTTCATATCCTGATCAGTATACATAAAGCGTGGTATATCACTTGAAGTGTTATCAGGTGTCCATGCCTTCAGGATATCTTTTGACAGATTATAGCCCTCGCTCTTCGTTGTTACGTTACCCATCAAGCTAGCATAACCAAAGTCATAAATCTTACCACCAATCTGATAATCAAAAATCAGGTTGACATCAAAGTCATATACACGTAAAGATGTTGTGAAACCACCATTTGCTACAGGCAACATCTGGTGTGTATACTTAGTAGCCTCACGCCAATCAGTTGTTAAGAACGAACGTTTTGTACCAGGTTTACTACTAACAGACATCTTTCCAGCCTTATAATCATTATATATGTCTTCATCAACCCAATACTGTGGCAATCCCTTATCGTTCACACCAGCATAATCAGCCAACATGGCATTATACAATGGCTGTCCCTCGGCATACCACATAGGAACGTTGAATCCTGCATTTACATCAGCTTGAGAGAAGCCACCATACTGTGCGGTCTTTACTGGGTCAAGCTTCAAAGCCTTTGCTCTGTTATGTGAGATATTAGCAGATGCACTCCAAACAATATTCTTTGTACGGATGATATCACCATTTAATGTGAACTCAACACCAGTATTACGGATATCACCAAGGTTACCATAGTAACCACGAACACCCATACTCTCTGGAACACTAAGCCAGAAGAGCATATCCGTTGTCTTCTTATTATAGAAGTTGAACTCACCATTCAAACGGTTCTGGAAGAGGTTGAACTCAAGACCAAGGTTGAAGTTGGTTGTTGTTTCCCATGTAATCTTAGGGTTACCAATACCAGAGAAAGAAGGCAACATTGACTGTCCGCCACGTACAAGCGTGTACATGTCGATATAGTTGAAGTTTGGAATACCATCATTACCTTGCTGACCAATAGATGCTTTCAGCTTCAAATTATCAACCCACTTTGTATTTAGATTCTGGAAGAACTTCTCTTTACTAATAATCCATGCACCACCAATACTCCAGAAGTCACCCCAACGGTTCTTCTTAGCAAAACGACTGGAAGCATCACGACGATAAGATGCCTGTGCAAAATATTTCTGATCGAAGTTATAAAGGAAGTTTGCAAAGTAACCTTCTACGTTGTAATTCCGCTGATATGAATAGCTATTATAACGGTCAGCGAAGGCATTGATCTCCTGAATAGCAGGAGAGAAACCACCACGTGCCAATGCTTCGAGGAAGTTTTTATTCATCTTATACCACTCATGACC
>FLSE01331550.1_pt1 | contig 15640 bp, 22 predicted proteins | sample 1550461 | NCBI WGS metagenome assembly FLSE01 (sample SAMEA4031758, study PRJEB14383) | metagenome | biome: human; feature: oral; material: saliva | place: Philippines | collected 2014 | reverse complement strand
AATAAAAAAGATAAAAATAAAAACGCTGATTTATCAACGTTTTAGAAAGGTTTGCGAAAGAATGCAAAATATCAATGGAGCCGGTGGGAGTTCTTAAAACCCTATTAGACCGGATTATATAAGGATTGTTGTATCCTTTAGTGTATCCCTATTAGCTATTTACTAATTTTATTTTTTAGTTATTATACCATGAGAGCCATTTTCAGACAAATAAAAACCGTGATTCGCTCACGGTCTTATGTCTCGTCTGATTCCATCTCGTACATTCTTACCGAATGCAGGACCAAATCACGATACTTCCAAGTTGATACCAGGTACTCAATAACCTCTTGGTCCTCTATCTTGCATTCCATGAATAATAACAACTTGACCGTGTATTCATTCTTTAAAATTGGAACAGCATAAGTCACATCTACCCAATGCTCAAATCCTAAATCAGTCTGCTCTATGCTCGCAAGTTCGATGTTCAAAATATTCATATTTTCTTCCTCCTACTTATCTATTCGTGAAAAAACATTATTTTTTAATTCTGAAACTACTTTCAGGCCAATTTTGTTGGCATTAACAAAACTGATAGCAACGCACTTTTAAGTAATAACATTCCAGAGCAAACAAAAAAACCGCAAGCATAAGCCTGCGGTTAGAACAATATTTTAGAATTTCCTTTCTATTTTATTTTTCTTCTTTTGGTTTATCGACGACAGTGATAAGCCCGTCTGGTTCAGTTTTGAATGCTGGATCTGTGTGAAGTTCACCGTTAGCTTTCAAATAGTACCAGCCATCGCCAGACTTGACGAATTGTTTAGAGAGCATGTACCCGTCTTTTTCTTCCATGAAGTACCAGGTTTCTCGATATTTTACCCATCCCTTAGCCATGCGCCCATCTGACTTGAAGAAATACCAGCGATTATTAAGGAACATCCACCCTGTGACCATTGCGCCACGCTTGTCGAGGTAGAACCAGTCTTTGCCATCATTAAACCAACGGTTAATTAAGCAATAGCCATGGTCATCAAAGTAGAACCATTCGTTGTTGATTTGTTTCCAGCGGTTTGTAGGATAAGAGCCATCTGACTCCTCCCACCACCAGCCAGTGCCATTTTGTTTCCAACCAGCTTCAGATAGACCGCCTTCGATGTCTTTCTTGAACTGCTCACGGCTGATGCCCCATTTAGCCAAATAAGGATAAGGGTCAACATGGTCAGAGTAGTTTCGAGGTTGATTATATGTGCAGTATTGATGTGTCTTGATACCTGCTAGACTGTCAGAGTCCAGTGTTTTAGGGATACCTGCTTCATCAGCAAGGTTCCGCAAAAGCTCAACATAGAGCTTATAATCACGCATGAACTCTTCCTTGGTTTCATGACTTTCAATAAGCTCAACTTGGCCGTATCCTTCAACGTTCCAGCCACCTCCTACGTCGTAGGCCCCCATGTCTGTATACCAGGTCTGCATCACACGGCCGTTACCGACGACATGTGAGAAGAATCCTGAATCAACAGGACGACGCATGTGGTAGTCTGCTTCATTTTGGGCAGTTGAATTTGGATTGCCCGTTGAATGCGCATGAATTTGTCGGTATGGTTGTTCCCCAACTTGCGGTAAATCAGTTCGTAGTCTGCTTGTGTCAATATCCATGATTACTCCCCTTTCCACGCATCATTCATCTGCTTAACGGCTGACTCGACGAATGTATCAAGGTCTTTATCAGTCATGCTGATGTTGTATTTTGTTAGCTCGGAACGAATTTTAGTGCGTGCTTGTTCAAGTTTCTCTTCGCCTTTGTAGCCAGTTTCTGAAGCGACTTGCTCCACAGCATTGACTGCGTTTTTGGCCAAGATTTCAACGATCTTGATGGTCTTTTCACCACCTTTTTGTACCAGGTAATTCTTGATTGCTTTGACTGCAACGCCTGCCAAAATTACAAGAATGCTGATTGCGCCGTTTGCGATGATTTCATTGATTTGTTGCATTATCTTTCTCCTCTACTTCTACTTTGTCTTTTTGGTCGATATTAACTAGTAATTGACCAAGTTTTTTTGCATTATCTTTCTTAATTTGGTTAATGTATGGTTTCAAAAATTCTGGAAATGCTAGTCCAATCATCTCCCAATTTTCAATTACTGAAAACAGATAATTGAACGAGAAGAACATTGTCCAAGCAATACCGAAAGCACGAAAACCAAGTGAACGTGAATACATAGCAACAAGTAAGATGACAAGAAATACAACGAAGTGACGAATCAGTCCCATCGTTCCTACTTTGCTATCGAATCGTTTCGTTTTAAATGCTTTAATGTAACCAGTCACAATATCCAATATCATTAACCAAAAAAAGAAATGGATATACGGGCTATACGATAGGTTTTTAAGGTGCTCGAGTAAATCTTGTAATACTAAATCTGGCATAAGCACCCCTATTCTTTACCTTCAAATTTCCAAGCAACACCCGTTCCGTTTTGCTCGAGGGCGCCATTTGTAGCAAATGCGCTGACTGGTTCACCGTTATAAGTAAATTCCTTATTCAAATGAATCAAGATACGCTTGCCTTCGCCATTTACTTCAACATGGCTAGAATCCTCAATAGTGATAAGGTCATTTGCCATATACGTTTTGCCAATTTCAGCAAGTGGGATGAGTTCAACTAACTCTTTGTAAGTAGTCCCATAAGCAATGTTCTTGCTCATAACTGAGTTCAAGACCATGATATGAAGCAATTTGCCACTCAAGCGAGCGTTCTCTTGAGTCTGTTTAACGAGTTCAGAGAGTTCATTTTGCTTGTTTGCATTCTCAGCGATTTTATGCTCAGCCTCTTCAAGCTTAGCTTGCGCCTTCACGATGGCAGAGCCTGGATCTAACTCAGCCTTGATAATATCCAGCACCGCTTGAATCAAGACGTCCTCTTGCTCCGACGTGCGGTCTCCTGCAAGCTCACGCATGTTTGTGCTGTAACGGGTGCCATCCGATAGACGAATCTCAACGACTGTAACCGTGCTATCTCCCAAACCTCTTGTGTAAGGCTTATTCACTAGTTCATAATTGTTAATTGCCATTTGTCACTTTTCCTTTCACTTCTTCAAATTTAGCTTTGAGTTCATCGTTTGATTCTAGGACTGATTTCAAAAATCCTAGCTCTTGAATTGCTTCATCATACAAGATTTTAGCTTTCGTTTTCTCAAAGTTAAATTGTGCAATTTGAAACGATAATTCGCTTATAATTTTTTCTTCTGTTGAGTTCATTTTTTCATCCTTTTCTTAAATTTTGTAATTACCTACGTTTGACCATCCTGCATTTTGAGCGATTCTTACAACGAAATCGGCTAAATTGTTGAAATAAGCGACTAAATCCTTATTTTTGAGATACAAGTTGTCTGTTGTAACAGTACTAGTTTTCAGACGCGAACCAGTTCCTCCAGTGATTTCCATTTTTCCGCTTGAATAAATCCTAGAATTACTAGAGCTGATGAGCACATCATCAGCAGTTAGAACTGCTTTATTTTCGAAGTGACGTCCTAAAACATCTCCGAGTCGTAATTCCGCCCCTGTTTCATTTTTACTTTTGCTTGCTGAAAGATAAATACCTCCATTCGTTGTAATCCACGCTTGCCCGTTTCCGTTTTTCTTTGACCCAATCAAAAGACTACTACTCATTCCATCTCTCGCCGACCACAAATCACGATTGCTAGTGTTATTTCTAAGTTGACTCGTGGATCCACTGTCTAAACCTGTTCCAATCAAAATTCCAGAACCACTACCGTTAACTGCTCGACTACCAGTTCCAATAAAAGAATGCATTCCTTCTTTTTGGTCGAAAAATGTAAACAATGTATTGTTGTTCAAGTAAAATTCTTTTTTATTCGTGTCGATTCGCATTGAATCATCAAGCGAGGTAATACTTGCGCCCATCAGAACTCCAGCTCTGATTTGGCTTGCATCAATACTTACGCTCTGCACACGATTGATGAATGCTTGCTTTGAAAATAACTGATTCAAGTACGCTTCATTAGCTAACAGTTTGTTAAAGAGTGCTTGGTCAACCCTCAATTTATCGGCTGTTACGGATTCTGCATCTAGAATAGCTGTGGTTACTGAGCCAGTTTCAAAATTGGCAGTTTTAAGCTTGTCTATCATGGCAGATTTAATGACTGCATTATCAATTAATGTCTCGCCAGTGATATGAGTCAATTTACCAGAAAGACGGTTATGACCATTAGCACCTAGGTTTAAACCAGAAATCAAATCGCCTGCACTGTTGATGTTCTGAACGGCCCAGGAGCCAGCGAGCTGAGTCATTTTTGTTTGAGTCGCTTCAAGAGTCTTGTCTGTCTCTAGAGTCGCATCTTCGGGAGCTGGTTGCCAGCGACGGTCAGTAGTGCCTTCGTAGAAATCAAGCTCAGTCATGAACAGACCGCCCCATTTGTTTGGGTTGTTGCGGTCGTATTCGAATTGCAGGTAACATTCATCAAATTCACCGACGTTGAATGTAATGGATTTCTTGACTGTTTTTGTGTTATCAAAAACGGGTCCGTCAACCCAACGAGACTGGCCGTTGAAAATCAGTATCTTCTCTTGATAATCTGAGACAGAACCTTTTACACGCTTGCAAAAATAAACCCTGAAATATTTTGAGTTGTTGTCGAAACCTAAAATATTTAGAGTATAATCAGTATTTCGCTTGACAATGAATCGTGGACTCTTAACGACGGCGCCTGGTCTCAATTCAAACATACGCTTTTGACCGTTAAAATAAAACGAGTGAGCTGTAAAATTCAAACGACCATTTGCTTCCGTCCAATATTTTAAACCATCATCTGCTCTCGAATTTCGGAGCATGTTCGGACCGCCAACAGCCGAATACTTGCCCACCTCAACCTGAAATAGCTGATTCGTCAGAGTCATGCGAGCGATCTTCTCAGCGATGTCAGACTCGCTACTACCGATGATGCGTTCATAGAGCTTACTGGTCTCTTGTACACGTTGAAAATCAAGCAAGTTAGCTTTATTTTCCAGTTGAGATGTGATGCTCTCAAATCGCTGCGTAAAGCCCTCTGCGGTCTTTTGAAACTCAGTTCTGGTTGCTAAGATATCGTCCTTCGTATCAGAGCCTAGTTTCGTGAATGACTCAGTCAGACCTTTGATGTCCTCTTTCGTAGACCTGCGAAATTCGGCGTGGTCCAGTCTGAACTTCTTGAGACGGTCATTTAGAATGTCGAGTTCGGCAGAATTTGCTTTAAAACTATCCAAAAACGACTCTTTAGCTTTCTCAATCCCGTCTTTCGCTTGCTCACTGATGCGCTTGGCTTCTTCAGCAAGTAAGGCACTAGCACCCGCTTTCGTTAAGGCTTCGTCTGATTTTTGCTTAGCCTCACGCAGACCTGCGCTATCAAAATTTCTGAAACGTTGGTCGATTGTCTCTGTTAGACTTTGCTTGACCTCTTCGGCTTTCGCCTTGGCTAGTTTTATTTGCTCGTCAAAGTCGCTTTTGAGTTTTTCGACCTTTTGGTCATGACCTCTGTCCGCCTCTTCAAATTGGTTTTGAAGTTGCTTCTCAAATTCGTTGAATTGTTCAATCTTCTTCGTGAGTGTTCCTGCGTACGAATACTGCGCATCATTCCCAGCTTTACTATCTGCGCTGATACGACCACGCAGACCACCTTTGAATGTGAATGACTGGCTTAATACTGGAGATTTGAAGCTCTCACCCGTATTTGTCTTAATAGTCACCCATTCGCCCACATTAAGTAAGAGGTGTCCCTGGTAATTCAAGTTATACGGATAATAGCGAATATCTTTGATTCTTTGATACAGATTATCTAAAATCGCTTGATACATGAACCGATTTTCCAGTTCTAGCGAGCGCCCAGTTCGCAAGCCAACTGTGAGTGTCTCTTTGTCTTTCTTGCAAGTTATCCCCGCAATCTGATACTGGATTTCACTCTTGGTCAAGCCGTGGATGAAATAGCTATCTGCTGTGATCGTGATACCCGAATCAGTCAATTCTTTGATTTCAAGTTTTCCTTCTCGATTGAAAAAGCAAGACATCCCGAGCATTTGAGATGCTAGGCTCAAAACATCTCTGAATGTCATTTTTTTCTCAGGGGGGATTTTCTCGATTTGATAATTCATGGATGTTAAATCCATGTTCTCGTTTGCCAGTTCGACTCCCGTTTTCAGACAAATCTCTTTAATGACTTGTCTAATTTCAGCAGGATAGGTCAGAGATGTGATATGTTCACGATTGAGTTTGAACATCCCGTCCATCAAGTCGAGCTTGGTCGTTTTACGGTTCCGGTCAATTTCAATATCATTGATGAAATATTCACCCATTTTGACCCATTCATAGGTTCCGTCGACCAAAAGACCAATTTCAGGGTAAATCTTATCTAGCTTATTGACAGTGGTAATGATGCTAGAGAAGATGATTTTACCACTGCCAGCGCATGTTCCACCCGGTTTGTAAGCATCACCTTTGATATAGCCATAATCAAAGCTAGCTTCTTTGATATCACTTGACTGATACTGTCCTACCCTGATAGCAAGGGTGCGGTTTCTAGCAAACATTGCTTCATCGAATTTCCTGCGTCTGAATATATCCATGTTCTCCCCCCTACCTTTCTATCAGATTGAACTTAGCGCCAGACCATGGCTTGAACTTATCAGTAAATGAATAACTTGGAGCTGTTCTGTCTCCGACATAAAAAGTCTTTGTTGTTTGACCAACCATGGGATCTGGATAAGATACCGTGAAAAATTCAGAAGAAACGGCATTTAAAAGCTGACTCATTTCATCCTGAGTCAGCATACCCCATTCACAATCTAATTTTCGCTTTGTCGTAATACGGTCACGAACCATGTCACCATTAGCATTACGACCGGTGTCTCCGTCAATATCTTGAATACCGACTTGAAAAGATTTGGGAGGCTTAACAACCACCCCATTGATAATTAAGCGTGCCATTTTACCTCCCTTTAAATGTTAAGCAAGACTTGTCCTGCACGTTCCTGTTCTCGATTGATTTCTTGGATAGCTACACGACCGAACTCGTGACCGCCGATTTGGATGACGATGTCACCGCTTCCGCTGAAGCCTCCAGATTGTGGTAAACCACCGCCCAAAGCGTTTACGACCGCACCGCCTACGATGCGACCCATCGTCTGCAAGAAACCAGTATTTTCAAGAGGCATGACGACCTCTTTACCAGCTTCACCAATCATAGCTACTGTCGGACTATCGACGATACCACCACGAGCTAATCGAGGGAGACTTACATAGCCAACGCTTCCAAGAGATACTCCAGGGATCTTGTTGATCATGCCAATAACTCCGTTAATCATACCGATAAAGCCATTGACCACGTTCTCAATGGTGCCAAGAACCGCATTGACTGCGCTCTTGAATGCGCCACCTACTGCGCTACCGACCGTTTGACCAGCGTTCACGAAGATGTTCTTGACTGTTTCCCAAACTCCTGAGAAGAAGCTCCCAATCGAGCTGAAAGCGTTCGTGACTGCTTCGTATGCGCTACTGAAGATATTTCCGAACCACGTAGCAACGTTAGCAAGTGCAGTCGTCACATCATTCCAGCGCTCACCAAACCAAGTACCGATTGGAGAGAATACTTTTGTCAAAGCATCCCAAGCTTTTTGGAAGGTCTCACCAAACCATTTAGCTACGTCTGCTAGAACGGTTGTGATGTCGTTCCAGCGTTCTGAGAACCATTCGCCAATCGGTGTGAAGATAGCCACGATACCATCCCAAATTGCTTGGAAGATTGCTACAATCGTGTCCCAGATAACTTTTAAAACCGCTACTGTTAAATCTAGCAAAGCTGTGAGAAGCGTTGATAGGATGTTCATGATAGCATCGCCCGTTTCAGTGAAACCATCGGAAATCTTACTCATATCACCCGTAAGAATACCAGTGATAATATCAAATACGCCCTTAAGAAAGTCCGCTATGCCTCCGAATATATCAGCAACTGTGTTGAATAATACACGGAAGACTTCTCCGATATATTCAAGAGTTGGAGCTAGAACTCTCGTTAATTGCTCAACGATAAAACCAATTACAGGACCTACATAAGCGTTAATGACTTGTGACATCTCTTGGAAGCTCGCGACCATATCCAAAATCTTTTGAATAAATGGCAAAATATGCTTGTCAATTGTGTCTGAAAATCCTTGGCCAAGTTTTTCAATAACAGGTTGTATGTTCTCGTTCCAGCCTTTTACAAACAAACTGATAATGCCTGATATAGCTTTCGTTGATGATTCAATCGTTGGACGAATGTATTGATCATATACTCGACTAATTGAGTCGACCATATCATTGATTGCTTGTTCTGCACTCTCGAAAATAGGAGCAATGTCTGACAAGGTATTCGAGAGCGACTCGGCAACGCCAGGCATGTTATCTGTAACAATCTGTTCAATACCTTTTAGCAGGTCACCACCGAACTTGAAGCCAATCTCCACGATGCTGGCTTGAATAGCTAAAACAGCAGATACAATCGAACTTCCAATACGAATAGCACCAGTTGATGTAATGACTTCGTAGAAGCCGTCTGCGAATGCCCGAGCGATGTTTCCAGCCGATGCAAACATTATGCCTGTATTCTCAAACTCCGCCACAAGAGAGCGAATAATACGCTCTTTTTGGCGTCCTAGACCATTTGCTATGCTTTCGGAAAGAAAGACACCAATGCCAATTCCGACCGTTACGATAGAGCCCGCAATTTGCCCTAGCGCATAAGCGATTTTCTCGGTCATGCCATTAAATGCATTGACCACTCGTGGATCAGTTGCGATTTCTTCAAGTGTAGTCTTGATTTGACCAAGACCAATCTTAATGCGTTCTAAACCTTCGGCTCTGAATGCAGCAGTGAAGCCTTTGCTAAAGAGGTCTGTTAAACCTTTCAGCTTATCTCCAAGGCCGTCGAAAATGCTCTTGAATTGGTTGTCCATATCAGTTAAAGCTATTTCTGGCAAGATGTCCTTGAAAGGTCCGCTTCCGCCCCCTTTACCTTTCTTACCTTTGCCTCCACCGCCACTGCCTTTACCTTTGCCAGCGCCGTCATCATCGCCAGAATCATCTTTCTTACCTAATAGGTTGATTTCATCAAATCCCATTAGACCAAGTAATTCCTTAACGGCTTTCTTGGCTGATTTGGCAGTATCGTCGAGGTTATCAGCTAGACCGCCGGAAGCACCGTCTGCATCGTCCATAGCATCTGCGAGGTCGCCTGCGCCACCTGCTGCATCTTGTAGCGAACCATTCATGTCATTGACCGCTCCAGCTACACCACCGTCTTTTACTGTCGCTTTCTTGTTAAACATCAAAGCGATAAATTCGGCCAATTTAGCAGTTACATTCTTCAATACCATAGCAAACGAGTTCAAGACTGGCATGATCGCGTTGATAATTGGCAAGAATGCGTTCCCTACGTTAAGTGCAGCATCTTTAAGCAATGATTTGAACAAGCTAATGCGCCCGTTAACTGACTGTGACAAGGTCGTGCCATACTTAGCAGTTGCTTGTTCCAGGATAGCCATAAGACGAATCTGTTGTTGTGTTTGGTAATCTAATTGATCCCAACTTTGGCCATTTGCAAAACGCTTGAACGCTTCAGTAGATTGAATCATGGCCACATTGACGTTGATCCCTAGGTCCTCAATACTTTCCGTGTTACCTAGCAAACCAGAGCGAATACGCTCCATAACGTCGGTAATGCTACGACCTGAACCTTCAGCTACAACTGCAGATGTCTGAAGCATCTTAGCAGTATATGCACTAAGTTTATTTGAGTCTTTGATAAAGCCAGAAAATAAGTTTGAATAAACCGCACCATATTTTGTCGCTTCACCAACGCCCATGTTCATAGCGCTTGCGTTATCGTTAACCCATTTTAAGAATGTTTGTGAGCTCTCACCCATTTGGCGTCTGATTTGATTGACTGCTGCTGTGACTTCAAGAGCCATTTGAGTCGAATACATTCCGACATCAAGCATCTTCTTGCCAAGATATGCCAAACCGGCAAATTTAGCTAGTTTAGCAAATGTACCAAGCATAGAACCGGACTGTGCCTTAATCTTGTTGGTCGACTCCTGGACTTTTCCGGATGCATCCTTGACTCTATTCTCTACTTCTTTCATTTTATTTTTGAAAGGCGCAATTTCAGCATCAATCATAACCTTGAGCTCATCAAGAGTAACTCCCATTTATTCTCCTTTCATTTTCATTTTTCGATTATGACTTTCAGCGAATGCGCGCATGCGTTCTTTATGCAATTGCATTTCTTCTTCTTGTCTTGCTTTCTCGACTTGGTCTCTCTCTTCCTGGAACAAGTCCGGAGCATAGTCCCAAACATCAAGAGGTTTAGCATCTTTCGAGAGTAACAAAGAAACGTTATTAGCAATCATTTGTGAAAGCCTGTAAGATTCAACTATTTTTTCTTTCTGTTTTTGAATCGTGACACGATTGTGACTTTCAATCATGTCTCTGATTTCTAATATGGTTAAATCCCAATAATCGAGAGGCTTTCCTCCGATATCTAAGAACATCGGATATAGCCTCTCAACCATTTCTTTTACTGAATGGACAGTAGTCTCTTTTAATCGACTACTTCCATTTTTGTTTTGGATTTCTTGGGAGATTTCTTGTTTTTCTCCTCCCGTGGCATAAAACCCGAAACTTGGAGTAATGGCAAGATAACATCCGCCATGAACGCTGCCTGGTCTCCACCATTATCGACATACTCGTCGTAAAGGTCAGATGTATCTTCAAATGAGATCCCGTGTTCAAATTTTTGAAGCGCACCGTGGGTCAAAAGTAACATGACCTTGAGAGGTGGCAGTGGGAACTCTTCTCCGTCTTCAGGCATGAATACCTTGAGCAAGTTAGTTCCGATTTTTTCTTCAACTTTAGTTCCTTGCAAGGAAGTAAGGCGGAGTTTTAACTCTTTATCCTCACTGACCTTCCATGTCGTATATGGTAGAGCCATTTAATTAACCTCCAATTCCATCAACGAATGTCAATTCAGACTGCAAGGCAATCTTGAGCGTGAATTCAATAACAGAGTTCACACCACCGCCGCCAAGCTTAACAGATACTTGGCCTTCAAATTCGACCTTGGTTTTATCTGGATAAGTTTGTTCAAAGAAGAGTTTTTCCTTGTTATCTGCTGCTTTACGCAAAACACGGTAAGGAGCATTTTCCCCATCGTTTTTGTAAGCAAATTTGTATTCCAATTCCCCTGCATCACCAATACCAAATTCGTATTTTTTAACCTTATCTGCAAGGGTTGTGTTTTCAACCTTTTCAGGTTCGATACCGAATTCAGGTACTTCTTTAAGTCCTACAAGGTCAGTGTAAGTTCCTTTAGTTTTTCCATAAGCGAGCTTAATTCCGTTTGCTAACATTTAATTCTCCATTCTGTATTGATAAACCAGTTGCGAGTCTAGGTCGACGATTCCTTCAAATCGCATCAACTTATGACGTAAGTGTGATGGATCCGGCACATCTTGACAGTCAGTTCTTCGCAATCCTAACGATGCAAAAATTTTGTCGATTTCAACTGCTAGACTGCTTGTGCTGTCTTTGTCGAATATATCAACTTTGTAGCGGATATTCGACTTGCGCTCCTTCTCGTCATACCATTCACCTGGTTTGTTTTGTTCTTCTAAAAAAATAACGACTGGGAAGTTCTCCCAGTCATCCGGATAAGTATCGGTCACATTATCTGCGACCTTCTGCAATTCTTTGTAAATTACGGGTTTAATATTAATCATTATATCTGCTCCTTCAGCTTCCTACTAATGTATTTCGAAATACTTCTTGATATACGGTCATGATTGTCTTTTAAAGCGGGGTACAAGTAAGGTTGCGCTGGCTGGCCATACATCTTGTAAAATTCACCTCTTTTTGCAAAGTGGTAAGGTCCTACGTTGATTTGGTCTTCATGCACATACCAAGGTGTAGAGCGATAGGATACACTTACTTCTGGCGATATGTCAGAGTGGTTAGCTTGCCCTTTCGGACCTGTTCCAAGCTCGACATAAGCGCCGTGGTCTGAGTTTGTAAAGACCTCACCTGATATCTTGTTGCCGTCCACCTTCAAACGAACTCTGATGCTATTTCTCAATTCACCCTCATTCGCTGGAGCTCTGAGTTTCGCTTCAGATTGTACGACTGTTTTAGCAGCATGCAAGACCGCTTGTCCCACTATCTCGTTGCTCTTTGAACCGTATAGCTTACGACATTTAGCGATTAAACTATCTGCTCCGATTAAACCTGACACGTTCTAACTCCAATACTTGATGCTGGCTATACACTTTCTTTGAGATAACCCGATGCGTGATGTCTGTCTTGCTATCAATACAAATACCATCTTTGACGTTGATATCTGCATCATTGCTCGCATTCGCATTCAAGATATCGTTGATACGGTCGCCGTAAATCTCAGATTGTAGCTTACTACTAGCTGGCCACAACTCAAGTCGCACTTCTTCAACCTCGTCCGCATATCCCTCTTTAGCGACTCCCTCATTTGTCACGGATTTCTTGAATCGCTTGAGGTTATATGGCTTTAGTCTATTCTTTTTCAAAAACATGACCTGCCACCCTCGCTAAGCGATGCATCCGAATACGTTGTAAAACGCCCGTAGACAGTCCGTTTTCTCCGTAGGTAACAGATATACCGCCCTCACTTCTTGACAGCTCTCCCTCGCTTCCTGAACGGTTGTAGAGCTCGATTACAAGCTCTGGGATGAGTCTTTCAAGTGCTGGCGTGAGATTGTCTCGGTTAGTTTCTGATAAAATGATATTTTCTGCCCGTAAAATCAAAGACGAGAGGACTGCTTCGTCACTCTCGCCCGTCAATATTTTTAGTTTTCCAAGTTCCATAAGACCTCCTAATCTAAAGGAGTCGTCTCGTCTCCTTGCGCTTCGGTTTCTTCTTCGTCAATGATTTCAACTACATCTGCGATGTCAACCGAGAACCCTTCCTTGAGATTGTGAGACAGTTCGTCAAAGCGTCCCTCTGTCATCTCAAAGACTTCGTTCTCTTGTCGAACCACTTGCGCTTGCCAATCATTGAACGCTTGCTTGACTCTGACTTTCATGTGTCAGACCTTATTTCTTGATTTCTGCAAGCACGACTTTTGAATCGTCTGAAACAGCCACTGTGTAGAATTCGTCGATTGAGATTTCAGTAGAGCGTTTCAATGATTTACGGTCTACTTCTACGTTTGGGTCACGTTTAAGGTAGACTGTCAATGCTGGAGTGTCTTTTTCAGTTTCGTCATCATGAGTAAGTTTGATGATTGGGCAAGTGTAGAATGCGCTAGTTGTATCGAGAGCAACCTTCTTAGTAGGTACGATACGAGTGTTAGCGATTGTACCAATTTCACCAGTCATTACAACTTGGTTTGGATATTTATCCGCTGAGATAAAGTTAGGGTCTTTACGAAGAGTTGTAACTTGTTTTGGATTGACAAACATTACTTTTTCAGTATTGACTTCTTCTTCAAACAAATCAATAGCATCTACGATTACATCATAGCTGATTGCTTTTGTTTTAGAGTCATACTTACGAGTGTTTGTTTTCAAAAGAGCGTCCATTGCATCGTTATCGATTTTAGATGCGATTGAAAGTGCGAGTTGGTTTTCTGCGTTTCCTACTGGATCGCCATAACCAGAGAGGACAGCTTCATCTGTCAATTCAACAGCTTTCATTGCCTTCTTGATTGTAGCAGTCTTAGTAGATGTACCAAGGACTACAACGCCAGCTTCTACACCTTCGTTTACATCTTCAGCATCGCCAATGTAAGTGTAAGATGGAACAGTGATTGTGTTCCCTGGCACGCCTTCAAGTGTGCGGTCGATAGCTGCAAATGGAATCACTTGCAATTTCTTTGGTAGTTTAGCTGCAATCATATCTCCCATTACTTCAGGATTTACGAGATTTGCAATTTTAGTTTGTGTCATGTTTTAAATTCCCCTTTTTAATTAATTCAAAAACGAGTTATACAATTCAGGATTCGACTGTTTCAATGCAGCCTTTTCTGTATGACTCATTTGGAAAAATTGAGCTCTTGATAGCCCTGTTGATTGTTGTGGCGCAGTTTTAATAGGTGCGCTACCCTTCATTCGTTCGGATACACCTTTCTGGACTGCATCCTCCCACGTTTTCTGAATGCTTGCGACTGATTTAGTCACGGCTTCTGCGTTTGATAAATCAACCACGGTCACTAACTCAACTGGTAAGCCACGTTCACTTAACATTGCTTTAGCTTCTGCGGTCAATTCTTTACGAGCAATAGCCTGTTCACGATTGGCCAATTCTTGCTCACGTTGATCCAACTGATATTTCTGTTTCTCGTCAGCGTTCATCTTGGCAAGCTTTTTAGCTTCGTTTTCCTTGGCTTCTTGCTCTGATTTCCACTTGGCAAACTTCTTGTCGATAATAGCATCAACGTCTGCATCTGTGTACTTCTTCTCGTCTTGCGGTTGTGGTGTAGGTTCTGCAGGTACCACTTGTTCCTCAACCGTTTCGACTGTTTGTGTTTCTTCGTTCATTACGAACCTCCTATTTTTAAAGTCATCCCTGACTATATAATTCCATGGCTTTTTATGTCATCAATGCTCGGACAATATAAAAACCGTATAGGTTATATACGGTTAGGTTTTATAGTTTAATTTCTTCAATTTTTGCACGCTGTTCCAGAGTTGAAAGATAATCCCACATAACCGAACGTTGTCGTTTCAACAAATCGATAGGACATTTAGGTTCAAATTCTAGCTGTCCTTTTTCGTATTTTCCAATAATTGCATCCAACTTCTGGAATCGCTCTCTCAATTCATAATATTCTTTTTTAAAGCGTTCTTTCCAATCTTCCATTTTTAGTTCCTTTCTTCAAAAAAACTGATCGAAAATACCAGTTTATAGCAATTTACAGTATTTTATAGCAGTCTATTCCTGCCAGTCAAGATGTCGGATCACCTCCTAGATACTAGCTAAAATATTCAGATACTCTACTTCTTCGTAAGTTTCTGCAAAAATATCTGGTTTGCATGGATAAAATTCACCTTGCACACCTTTGATAATGTAGTCACCTTCTGTTGCAACCATCAATCCTTCAAGTGTTTCTATCTTTAGAACTGGATTATCCAAATCAGCATAATCTACACGAACTGGATCCAATCCTAACTCTGACAATTTCAAAATCGATTCTTCCGTATCTACAAACTGAACCGCCTCAATGACTACTGGTTTCTTTCTGTATTTCATTTTTTCAATCCTTTCTTTACACCTTCAATTATTCCGCTGAACACGGCCAGAATAATAAAGATTAACAACAAGAATACCAACCACCCAAAAGCGATTGATACCCATTCCCAAATGAACATGTTTTTTACTCCTTTCTAGGCATCATTTTTGAGGCTTAGCATTATTTTCCACCCATTTTTTGAAATCATCAAAAGTATTCATGTTTTTAAGAGACAAATACTTTTCAACTTCTTCAACGGCTTCATCAACTTTATCGTCATGAAAACAATAACCATTACCCGATAAATCAAAAATTTTATTTTGTTTTTTCTTATCAACAATCCATAACTCCTCACCATGCCAAGCACTCTGTG
>FLSE01000060.1_pt1 | contig 16287 bp, 28 predicted proteins | sample 1550461 | NCBI WGS metagenome assembly FLSE01 (sample SAMEA4031758, study PRJEB14383) | metagenome | biome: human; feature: oral; material: saliva | place: Philippines | collected 2014 | reverse complement strand
CTCCTACTGGTACACTTCAAGACCAACAAGATTTAGCGTCCTACATTAAAGCAGAACGCAACAACGGTCGTAAAACTGTTAAAGCTGTAGTAGGTGGCGTGGCATCCGACCATGAAGGCGTTATTAACTTCTGTACCGAAGAAATTAAAGTGCCTAACGGTCAAGACTCTCAAGGTCGAACTACATACAAAACGTATACTCCAATTGAATATACTGCTCGTATTGCTGGTATCTTGGCTGGCTTGGCATTAGACCGCTCTGCCACTTATTACAAATTAACCGAAGTTGAAAGCGTTAAAGTGTACGAAGACTTAACCGACCGTATCGATAAGGGCGAATTGCACTTGTTCGATGAAGAAGACGGCGAAGGTGTTAAGATTGCTCGTGCTTGCAACTCCTTGCAAACGTTCACAACCGACAAAGGTCAAGAATTCCGTAAAATCAAAATCATCGAAGGTGTTGATATGGTTACAGATGATATTCGCGATACCTTTAAAAAGTTCTATGTTGGTAAATATATCAACGACTACGACCATAAAATGCTGTTTGTGGCAGCCATTATGGTTTACTTTAATCAATTAGCCGGTAACGTACTTGACGCTCGAGCTAAAAATAATGTAGATATTGACGAACAATTCCAAAAGAACTACGCCATCATCAAAGGCGAAGATATTTCTAAAATGTCTGTTATGGACATTCGCGAATATAACACAGGTTCCGAAGTTGGTTTAGCTGGTACAGTTAAATTCGTTGACGCTATGGAAGACCTTAAAATTAGTTTCACAATGTAATAGGAGGAAAATATAAATGGCAAGAGCAAGCGAAGATGTAAAATATCGTGGTCGCCGTCGTTGGAACGGCTCTCATGGCAAAGTTTGGTTCGACGGCGAGTTGGTATTCGAAATTGAAAGTTTCGAATGTACTGTTGAAGCCCAACGCGAAGACGTTATCATCGGCAATTCCGTCGATAGTAAAATTACTTCCCTTAAAGGTGAAGGTACTGCCAAAATTAAAAACGTAATCAATCGAAACTTCCGCAAATTGCATGAAGCATGGAGTGCTGGTAAAGACCCTCGCTCTGTAATTACAGGCTTATTGGACGACCCTGACGCAGTGGACGGCCAAAAGGAACGTATCTCTATTGATAATGTATGGTTCAACAAATTAACTCCTTTACATTTCGAAAAAGGCAAAGTTGTTGAAACTGATATTCCATTCGGCTTTACACCGGAAGATTTACAATACATTGAATCTATTGATTAATTGAAAGGAACATAACAATGTCTGTATCTATTAACGAATTAATTGCTAAACGTGAAGAAATTAAGGCTCGTAAAAGTCAAAAACTAACAATCGAAACTTCTTTGGGTGAAGTTGTAGCTAAAAAGCCTACGACTTTACTTATGACGGAAGCATTAGGTTTAGATGGTGATAACGATGAGTACATCGTTTACAACTGCATTGTAGAACCTAATTTGAAAGATAAAGACTTGCAAAAAGCGTATGATTGCGCCGAACCTATGGACATTGTAGGTAAGTTATTCGAATTCGGTGAAATTAAAGCTATTAGCACAGTTTTGATTGAGTCTGTAGGCGTTGGTAAAAAACTCGACCACGCTATCTTTGACGAAGCAAAAAAGTAATAGAAGAAGACTGGGAGGCGGCTACGGCCGCCTACTTAGTTTTAAAAGGTCATACGTTTGAATACTTTTTTAGTTTGTCCTTAATGGAAAAGCTCCTTTGTCATGTAGCTATGGAGAAGGAAAGGAAAGAACGTGTGGAAGTTGCTAAATTAGCTATAAGGGAGGTATTAGGTGGATAATAAAGAACGTTTAGGCGTCGAACTGTACCTTGACGATAAAGGGTTTACCAATGCAGTTAAAAAGGCGCAACAATCAACGCAAAATCTAGCTAAATCTGCCAATGCTGTTACTCCTGCGATGGCCGGTGTTGATAGAAGCATGAGTAGTGCTGTTAGCTCCGTTCAAGGAATAGCAAACGCAACCAAAAAAGCCGAAAGTGAATTATCTAAGTTAAAGCGTACTGGTAGCAATATCAAAGTTAAGATTGACGCGAAAGATGAAGCTACTTCTAAAGTCCAAAAGATTAAAAGTGAACTCAATACTTTTAAAGGTAAAGTATACACAGCTACAGTTAACGTTAAGCAAAATATGGCCGGTGCTATGCAAAGTGCCGGTAATAAACTTAGTGGTGCTATGCTTGGAACCACAATGCAAATGGCCGGTATGGCTGGCATTGGGTTTGGTGTATTTGAAGCCGTTAAAAAATATGCTGATTTTGAAGAAGAAATGTCAGCGGTTAGAGCGATTTCAGGTGCTACATCAGAGGAATTCCAAAAGCTGAACGAAAAAGCAATTCAAATGGGTGCGGATACTAAATTCAGTGCCTTAGAGTCTGCACAAGCGTTCAAGTATATGGGCATGGCCGGTTGGAAAACTAGCGAAATGATAGGCGGTATCGCCGGTATCATGAACTTGGCAGCCGCATCAGGCGAAGACTTGGCTATGACTTCCGATATTGTAACTGACAGCTTATCTGCTTTTGGTTTACAAGCTAAAGACTCTGCTATGTTTGCCGATGTGTTAGCGGCGGCAGCCACTAACTCAAATACCAACGTCGCTTTAATGGGTCAAACGTTCAAATATGCTGCACCAGTAGCCGGTGCATTAGGGTTTAGCGTACAAGATACTGCCCTTGCTGTAGGTCTTATGGCTAACCAGGGCATTAAGGGTTCAGAAGCTGGTACTGCATTAAGAGCGATGATGACTCGCTTAGTTAAACCGACCAAAGAGTCCGGCGAAGCGATGGACATTTTAGGTTTGAATATCTTAGATGCGAACGGTAAGATGAAACCATTTAGGGATATTATCGCCGACATTCGCGAAGGCATGAAAAAACTATCTCCGGATAGTAAAGCGGCCGTTGCTGGTATGCTTGCCGGTCAAGAAGCTATGTCAGGCTTGCTCGCATTGGTTAATTCGCCTTATGAAGACTTTGATAAGTTAGCCGGCGCAATCGATAATTCGAGCGGTGCTGCCGAACGAATGGCGAAAATTCGCATGGACAATCTAAAGGGTGATTTAGAACAATTATCCGGTGATTGGGACTCGTTCACTACGAAATTAATGGGCGGTAGCATTGGCGGTTTTAGGGACATTGTACAAGGTATCGACAACTGGTTTGTAGGCTTAACTGAAAACTTTGAAACTAACGGTATTACCATTCGAAGCGTGCTTGACGGAATAACTTCTGCTATCAAAGAGTTAGTAGGTCAAACGCTTAAAATGGAAGGTCTTCCGTCTATCCTATCAGCTGCAGCATTAGCAGTTGGTGGTATTGGCGCATTTAAAATCGGTAAAGGTGCGTATGGTTTATTTAAGGGTTTAAAAGGTGGCGGTGGAACTGGAGCCGGAACTGGTGCAGACAGCACAGTAGGTGATATGACCGTTCAAGCCTTAAATGTAACTGTAAACGCAAGCAATATGACCGGAATGGGTTCGAGTGGTCCTATAGTCGAAGGCGGTGGCAAAGGTGCTAAACCTAAAAGCGGTGGCCGTTTTGGTAAATTAAAAAGCGGTGCAAGTAAATTAGGCAACGGCTTAACAAAAGTCGGTGGTAAAATTGCTGTTCCGTTGGCATTAGCTATGGGTGCTTATGATATTGCGACAAGCGATGATAAAGCTCGTGCTGGTGTTGGTTTAGGTGGTAGCCTTGCCGGTGGCTTGGCTGGTGCTAAACTCGGTGCTATGGGCGGTGCTGCCTTAGGTTCTATTGCTCCTGGTGTAGGAACTGCCGTTGGTGGTGCTATTGGTGGTCTTGTAGGTGGTGTTGGTGGTGCTATATTCGGTGAAGAAGTAGCACAGCAAATTTACGATGCTATTACAAGCAACCTTGAAGGCTTGACTGACTGGTTTAGCCAAAAATGGAATGACATTGTAGCGACATGTGCTCCAGTGATTAACACTATAGCCGGTATATTCGGCTTTGCTTGGGACGGTATCGTTGCTATCTTTGGTCCGGCTGTTGATTGGTTTATTGGTAATGTATGGGAACCTATTTCTAGTGCTGCGAGTAGCATGTGGGAAGCTATTAAGGGGTTCTTCAGTGAAGCATGGGAAAGTATTAAAGGTGTATGGGCTGGCGTTGCTAACTGGTTTGATGCAAATGTATGGAGCCCTATTAAAAGTGCGGCAAGCGGTGTATTTAGTGCTATCGGTAGTGCTTTAAGTGCTGTTCAAGCACGAGGGGCGCAAGCAACTGGCATTCCAGGACATGCAACTGGCACAAGTCATTTCGGCGGTGGTTGGACTGAAATTAATGAACGTGGCGGTGAAATTGTAGACTTGCCGAACGGCAGTCGAATTTATCCACATGCAACAACTGAAAAGATGATTGCGGATAGTTTAAGTGGTAATAACTCCGTTAACCAATACTCTATCAGTGGAAATACATTCGTTGTTCGTGAAGAAGCAGATATTGACCGCATAGCACATTCGTTATTCTCTATGCTTGAAAGTGCGGAAGTAAATTATGGAGGTGTATAATGGCGAAATTAATCAGCGGTATTGGTAGAGCGTTATCGCTTTTATCTGTGATTTTAGGTAAGAGCGGAAATAACTATCCTACAGTGATACTCTCACAAGGCGATGAACGATTAGTCTTGCCAGTAACTCCAACAAAGTATGAAGTAGGTAATGAACAGGACAATAAAAGCGTTAACATCACTCAAATAGGTGAAGCGTTATTATTTGGTAACCCTAAACTAATTACCTTGTCTTTTGAAAGTTTTCTTCCAGCTAAAGACTATCCATTCATCGTAGGTGATAAACGTAAGCCGGCGGAAATTGTAGCTTTAATCAACAAGTGGAAAGAGTCAAAGAAACCGATTAGGGTCATTGTTAGCGATGGCCCTATTAATTTAATGATGGCGATTATGGCATTCCCTTGGAAGAAGCAAGAAAACACAGGCGATTTATATTACACGCTTAGTCTTAAAGCGTATAAAGATTTAAACACATCTATGACGGCGGACGATGCAAAGGCTGTTGATGATGTAACAGGTCTTAAAGATAGACCTACAATCAACAATAAGCCTAGCACCGCAACGCTACATAATAAGGGTGCAGATATTTTAGATGCTGCCAAAAAAGCATACGGCAACTACAAACACTATGAACGTATTATTCAATCTAACGACTTAAAGAATTTAGCGATTAATAATTTAAGTCAGTTAAGAAAGTTGAAGGTTAAGTGATGATAATAAAACACATCGGAACCAAAACAGTTAAAGATGAAAAGACTGGCAAAGATAAGCAAGTTCCAGTCGAAAACGATATATCACACTTGGTTAATAATGCGACATGGAGCGGTTCTCGTATTCAGGCAGCAAGAAAACTTGAATTTGTGTATACGCAAGAACCTCGCGACCCTAATTGGCCTGTATATTCGCTTGGTATTGGTGAAACAGTAAAAGCATATTCCGAAGATAACGAGTTGCAGTTTGTTGGCAATATTTATTGCACCGAGCGTAAGACCTCCGCATCAACAATTACGGTAACGTGTTATGACAATATGTTTATATTGAGTAAATCAAAAACTACTCGTAAATTCACAAATATGACCGCAGAGGACATTACAAAGGCTGTTTGCAAGGAAATGGGTATTAAGGTAGGTAACCTCGCTGAAACAGGCGAAAAAATAACTTTTATCGCTAATAACAAGTCAGGTTATCAAATCATACTCATGGCATACACGGAAGCAGCCAAAAAGACCAACAAAAAATATCAAGCTATGATGGAGGGCGACGAACTCGACGTCATAGAAAAGGGGTCATTAATCGAAGGACTTGTAATCGACCAATATCGCAATATCACGGACTCGTCCTATAAGGAGAGTATCGAAAACATGATTAATAAAGTCATGATTGTTGACGATAAGGGAAACCTAATTCGATATGAAAGCAAGGACGACCAAATTCAGAAGTATTCCATGATACAAGCTGTATATAAGGAAAGCAAAAACAAAAACACGCAAGAGGAAGTGAAGGACATATTCAAAGGTCCTGAACGTACTGGTGTTATTGACTGCTTAGGCGATTATGACGCCTTGTCCTCGTATTCAGTCGAAATTAAAGATGTGATTACACAATTAAGCGGTCAGTTTTGGATAAAAAGTGATACTCACAAATTCGAAAACGGACAGCATACTATGAAACTCGAGATTGAGTTTGAAAACTTAATGACGAAAGAAAAGGTAGACCATTCCTTAGAAGCGAAGGAAAAGAAACGCTTAGAACGTGAAGCGAAAAAGAAAAACAAAAAAGGAAAAACTCCTAAGGGTAAAGGTCGAAGGTCTACTAGAAAGTCAACGAAAAGAAAGGTAGAAATACATTATGCCGAATGATATTCCGAGTGCTGCACATTCTATGGCGAAAATGGTTAATACTATTCACGGCATAGCAAAAGATGAACAGCCAATGGGCATGCGAATTGGACTTGTTACATCACCATTCCCTAATCTTGTTATTCGTGTTGATAATATCGACATTACAAATGAACAGATATATCTTAACGACTACTGGAAACCGGACCACTACAGAGAAGCAAAAGGCCACATCATAAGTGAAACACAGCCTCGCTCCGGTGGTGGTGGCTTAGCGTTATTTGAAAGTCATACACATGAAATTCATAACGATTATACTGATACGATTATCATGACTGATACGTTACGAGTAGGTGATGAAGTAACCGTATTCCCAGTATATGCACAAGGTGAACAGTTGTATTATATCGGTCAAAAGGTGGTGAAACTATGAGTGCAGAATATCCATTCGCCGGTTCAACAAATATTAACGCTTATCAAAGCGAGGAGCTTCCGTTATTCGTTGAATACGATTGGGACTTCGATAAGAACTCATTCAAATTCACCGTTAATGGTAATCGAATAAAAGTAACTGGTGATGATGCCTTAAAAGTTTGGGTATACAAAGCCTTAATGACGGAACGCAATCAGTACTTGGCATATTCTACTCGTTATGGTATTCAGTTAAAGCCTTTTATAGGAAAGGTTATGAGTGTTAATGAACGGTATAGCGAACTTAGACGAGTTGTCGTTGAATGTCTTATGGTTAACCCTTATATCAAGTCTATTGATAGTATTACATTCGACGAAAACGGCGATAAGGTAGAATGTTCCGTTGAACTAACCACAGTATATGGAGGGCTTAATATTAATGTTTAACATTCCAACTAGCGATGAAATTTTAAAAGATTTACAGGAACAATGCACATCGCCTTATAGCAAGTTCGAGGGTACGTTTGAATACGATGTGTTTTCATCTAATGCTATTGAGTTCATGAAAACATATGTTGAATTAGGCGAGTTGTATAAGGTAGCGTTTGGTGATACAGCGTACGGTGATTTCTTAACTATGCGAGCTGCCGAAAGTGGGGTCATTCGTAAAGAAGCAACTAAGGCGACTGGTTATGTTACTGTCAAAGGTAACGGAACTCTACCAAAAGGCAGTCAATTCGCTACGCAAACCGGTGTTTTATTTGAAACGCTCGAAACAGTACAAGTTAATAACTCAACAAACGTTAAAGTGCAAGCCCTTGAAGGTGGTATAGGCGGTAACGTTACAGCACAATCAGTAACAGTTATTCCAATGTCTATACCTGGTATTATGAGCGTTAATAATGCAGAACCTATAGGCGATGGTTTTAACGCAGAAAGCGACGACGAATTAAGAACTCGTTATCTAAATCATGTTCGAACTCCTGGCACTAGCGGAAACGCAACTCACTATTATGAGTGGGCGATGTCTGTTGGTGGTGTTGGTGGTGCTAAAGTGCTTCCAGTATGGAACGGCGCTGGTACTGTTAAAGTAATTATTGTGAATAGTGAGTTTAGTCCAGCTTCGCAAGAAATTATTAACAAGGTAACTAATTATATTGAAACTGTACGCCCTATGGGTGCGGTGGTAACGGTAACAACTGTTACTCCTAAGACAATCAATATTACAGTTAAACCGGAAGGTAATTTTAATCAATCGGTATTCACTGAATTAGTTAAAGCGTACCTAATCGACATTGAGCGACAAAATATTAAGAATACATCTTTATTAAAAGTTGCGTATTCGAAAGTCGGTAGTCTTGTATTAGATGCCGGAGCAACTGACTATACGAACTTAACGATTAATAATGCTACTAAATCAATCGAGTTAGCGGTTGATGATTTAGCGGTATTAGGCGAGGTGAGTGTTCTATGATTTTTAACCTTTTAAGGACCTATAAGGTCGATGTTCTTAGGTACTTGCCTAGATACCTATCAAAGGACGAAACTTTTAAAGGAACGCAAGATTCGTTAAGCGAGGAACACGAAAAGCAACGCTTATTGATTATCGACATATGCAAGCAGTTGTTTGTTGAAACGGCTACTTGGGGACTTGATGATTGGGAGCGAGTGTACGGACTAGAAAATAATCGTAACTTATCCATAGACGATAGGCGCGACTATTTATTAATCAAAATTCAAGGCTCGCAAACAATCACCGAACGCAAGTTGCAAGAGTTTATTAACCTTGTATATCCTCCTGGTAGTGCAATCGTTAAAGAAAATACTGGACCGAATAGGTTTAGCATTCTTCTTGATGTAGCCGACGCATTAGACGAGATACGAAATGTTATCGAAGTATACAAGCCGGCACATTTAACATACGCTATAGCACATGAATTTAACGCTAAAGGGCCGATTGCTGTTGTTGGTGCGGTAACTAATACCGAACATATTTACATCAAGCAAGAAAAATCGGATAGGTCGATTACAGCACGAGGAATTTATGCTTGCCCTGTTGGTGCGGTCGCTGTTCGTAGCAATATTAATTTACACTATTAAGGAGTTGAACTATGAGTAATTACAATAAAATTATTCCGACCTTAGCCGGTAGCAATCTATTGGTTGAGTCAATCAAATCTAAAAAGCCGCTTATCTTTACTCGCATTGCATTGGGTGATGGCACGTTAACCGAAAGCGAAAGCATTGAAAATTTAACAGCATTAAAGCATCCTATGGCGCAGAACGCTGTACAAGCGATTAACAGTCGAGGAAATGGTGAAATCGACGTTGTAGCGACTATTTCTAATGCAAGTGTTACAAGCGGTTTTTATGCTCGTGAATTAGGTGTATTCGCTAAAGTTGGTGATACTGGCACGGAAAAGCTATTCGCTTATACGAATGCTGGTGCACAGGCAAGTTATACTCCGGCTGGTACATCTTTAGATGAAAAGTTGATTACTGTAACCTTTTATATCGGTAACGATGTTAATGTTCAAATCAACCTTAACAGCCAACTATACATCACGCAAGCTGCATTAGACGCACATAATTCGGCTACAAATGCACATCAAGACGCTTTTAATAAAAAGTTAGATATTACCTCTAACCAATACGCAAAAGCACTGACTAAACATAATCAAGGCTTGCAAGTAACAAAAGGCGATAACTCACGAGAAGTTATTAACTTTATTACAGATAACTATAACGATAGCGATATTAATAAAGTACTTAACTTAGGTCAACTTAAAAGCCTGTTAGGGCAAGGTGCTATTGTGGCATCCAAACTAACTGGGAATGGTGGATATGTTAAATTTGCGAATGGTTTCACGATTCAATGGGGAATTGGTGGTCAAGACAACGTTACAAAAACAGAAGTAACCTTCCCAATTAGATTTACGACTTTATTCATAGCTAGTGCTATTGATGCGTATTGGAGCGGTTCTGATACACCTAGATATTTTGCAAATTCCGTTAATGAAAGTAACGGTACAAAAGCAGTATTTACAGCAAGCGATAGGTATGCGGCATCATATTATTGGTTTGCATTAGGTATAGCGTAATAGAAGGAGGTAAACTATGAACCAATATGTATTCGTACTTAATGAAATGGGCGAGCGAATTACGTCCTTTGTTGATAATACAGTAACGCAAGAGCAGTTATTAGCAACCGCAAAACAAGAATGGCCGGATGCGGCTAATTTTATTTACTCCGCAGACGGCGATAGTATGCTTGACGAGTTTATGCGAGGTAAATTATATGTAAATGGTGAGTTTGTAATTCCGCAACCAAAGGAACCTACTAAGGCCGAAAAAATTGCCGAAATTAGAAATTACTACAACGAGCGTTTTGAAACATTAGAACAAATGGTGTTAAGACGTCGTTTAATTAACGGCGATATTACCGACTTGCAAGAGCAGTTTAAGAAACTTAATCAAGAAATGGTGTTGAAAATTAAGGCGGTGAAACAATAATGGAAGCGTTCGAAATTAAAAGTGATGTTCCTGTTATGAAGTTCTGTGAGTTCTGCTATGCTACTTTGAACGAAGATGGGACATGCCCTACAGAGGGCTGTATTCACAACGACCTTATGGAATTGGACGAGGTGAACGAAGATGAAACTACCAGTCCTACACAACTTTAAGGCCGTTCAAGGTGAAGTTATTTCACTTAATATTGGGTATAACAATACTGTTTCAAGCGATAATCTGTTCGCCTGTGTTCGTAAATTAGCACATGACGAAGAGTATAAAGCAAAGTTTAATATCGATGTATCTGAGGACGATTTAGAAGCTAATGAGCTTTGCAAAATCGCCCTTTCTTTAGATACGAATGGTTTAGAAGTTGGTAAATATCAATGGGACTTATTCCTATGGAGTGGCGACCACCCTATTAAATGTCTTGTGAAAGGACAGATTAATATAATTGAAGGTATTAGTAATAGGGGGAAATAATGGACGAACTACACATTCACGAAGACAAAGAAACAATCAATGTAAAGGACAATACCCAAATTATTAAATTACAAGGGCCAAAAGGCGACCCAGGAGAGCAAGGGCCTCCTGGCCCTCCAGGGCCTCCAGGCGAACCTGGTCGAAATGGTATTGATGGACTAAACGGCGAACAAGGGTTGCAAGGTATTCAAGGTATTCAAGGACCACCTGGTGCTCCTGGTAAAGATGGAAAGTCATTTACTTATGACATGTTCACATCGGAGCAATTAGAGGCTTTAAAAGGCCCTAGAGGTGAACAAGGGCCACCAGGCCCTCCTGGCACTGGTGCTAATGTAGATTTATCGCCGTATGCAACTAAACAAGAAGCCGACAATCTGTATCTAAAAAAAGTAGATATAAGAAATTACCTAACTATGATAGGCGACCCTAAGTATGCACTTAAAACAGAGTTAAGTAATTATTTATCTAACACAGATGCGATTAATAATTACGCTCAAAAGGGTTGGGCTACTCAAACATTCGCCTATAAGAACGATTTAGGTACTTTTATTAAGAAAAACGAGATTGCTCAATATGCGTTAACGCCTGGTGATGCTTCTACTCGTTACGTTAATAAAATCGAAGGACAATCATTCGCTCAAAAATCTGAATTAAGCGATTACGTTAAGAAAACCGAAATTAATCAATATACATCGACTTCAAACGTACAACTCACCTCTGAACAGATTGAAAAGTTGAAAGGACCTAAAGGTGAACCTGGAACTCCTGGACAACGTGGAGCGGACGGCGAACGAGGACCGCAAGGGGTACCAGGACCGCCTGGACCTAAAGGGGAGCCGTTTAAGTTTTCAGATTTCACACAAGAACAGCTTAACGCACTTAAAGGACCGAAAGGTGATAAGGGCGAGCCGTTCAAATATTCTGACTTTACGACAGAACAATTACAAGCATTAAGAGGTCCGAAAGGCGACCCTGGAAGTGGTGGCGGACAAGTAACTTCACAACCAGTTGAAATATATGAAGTTGTTTGGGGCAATGCTATAGCTAGTAACCCTGGTGCTGATAGAGGGTACTTGGCGTTTGACCCCTTAACTGGTTGGGGATATTTACATTTCGACTTCAAATTAAAAACCCCTTCCGGTAATGGCGGTATGGTCGCATCACTCCCACCGAATGCACCAGTTGCAGTAAGGCTAATTGAAAGAAGTGTTGACGTAAATAACAATAGTATTTATGTTGAAAGAAATAGTCGCATAATTAAGGGTTGGGGTGTACCTGCGAACATGCGGTATATTATTGATATTATTGGTTATTGGAGAAAGGTATAAAAGGGATGTGGACTTGGCAGTTCGAGTTGAATGACATTTTAACAACGCTCTCTATAGTCGGTATTGTTGCCGGCTTAGGTTATAAAGTGTTGGTTATTCCTTTGCTCGAAAAATTAGATTTACAGAGAGTTCAAGATAATTTAGTCTTTCAAGAAAAATGGGGCGTATTGACGGATACGCTTAAAGACCTGAAAGATGAAATTAAATTATCACGTGCAGAAAGAATTAAAGCAGAGGGAAAGCAAGTAATGTTGACTGCCAAATTGGAAGCGTTAGAAACTAAAGTCAACGATATTAAGGAGGAGTTGCATGAGCATACAACAAGACCTCATTAATACGGCAAAAAAAACAGTAAAAAACGTAAGAGTAGCGAATATTCACCCTACAGGCATATTCGCAACAAGGGCACTGGTATTAATTATGCTAGTGCCTATTTTATTAGTAGTAAGCGAATATATCATGATATTTATTCGTGGTTACGCTGACGACATGACAGTTAAGATTATTAATACTGGAATAAACATTATCGACCATATATTTATTCCTAGCGTATTGACCGCCCTCGTGGGGTTCCTTGCGTTATGGATAGACAAGGACGGTAACGGTATTCCGGACCAGTTAGAAAAGGAGGACAATAAACGATGAAAGTATTCATTAACCCAGGACATGACATTAATTTAGATAGTGGCGCAGTTAACCCTAATACTGGCCGTCGTGAATGCGACGTCGCTCGTGATGCCGGTAAATTGCTTATACAATATTTGGAAACCGCTGGATGTGAAGTTAAAGCACTTCAAAATGATGATTTAGGCCTTGTATGTGAAACTTCTAACGAATGGGGAGCAGATATATTCGTATCGCTTCACTGCAACGCTTTTAACACGCAAGCTCGTGGCACTGAAACGCTTTACAAGTCCTTTAACGGCCAACGATTAGCAAATGACATTCAATCACAAATTATTCGCAGTATTGATACTGTAGACCGTGGGGTTAAAAAGCGTGATGATTTGTGGGTATTAAACGGAACCGACGCAACCGCAGTTCTTGTTGAAATGGCCTTTATCGACAATGACGACGATTTAGAAATGCTTAATAACGACCTTGATACGATTGTTCGTGCCATTGCTCGTGGCATTACTGATTACATGGGAGGGTTATAATGTATGTTCGCCTTAGAAAACTTGCGGAAGGTTATCCTATGTTCATTCCTATTTTGTTGTTGCTTATTTGTCTTGCCGGTGTATGGTTCTTCGCCGACCGACGAAGTGATATTGACGAGAGCGGAATACAACGCTCTACAATCGAAATTAACAACGCTCGACAATACAATCAGCAAGCAGTTGATGATAATCGACGAACTAGAACAGCAGTTGAACATAGCGAAACTCTCAACGACCGAGCAACAAGCGGAGTTAATCGAAGTATTGAAATCACTGAACGAACAAAAGGCGCTATTAATCGAAGCGAAGAATACATTAATCAAGCAAGAAGTAACGCTATCAGCGCAAAGGGACTCATTAGCGAAAGCCGAAGCATACTTGAACATGCAGACGAACGAACTCAAAAAAGTAAAAGCGAAGTATCACAATAGTCAAATTTTAAATGCTATCTTAGGTGCTGGCCTTGTATATATAGCAGCAAAAGACTGAGAGGTGGTCCAATATCTCCCTAATCGTGCGAGGGTGGCGCATGAACTGGTATTGGTTACAACTGAATAAAAGTAATAGGGGTGCTTTTTACGGCACCCCTTTATTTTTTTTGCATTTTTTTTGAAATTGGCGCTTGTCCTATTCTTGAATATGATATATAATATAATCAAGGTTAAGGTAAGTAATTAATTAAAGGAGATACCGAAATGATTAGAACTTGTAAACAATTACAAAAAGCATTAAGAGAAGCCAATAACGATATGAAATTGATTGTAGAAAAATCATGTGGAATGTATCGCGTTAGTTATGGAAGTTATCGATTATCTTGCTACGCTTTAAAGGACTTAGTAATAGAAATGAATAAAGAAACAGTAGCTTTGAACTACGCTTCATGGGTAAAAGACGAAAGCAAAAAAACTATCCATATTAAAGGTCTTAGTCTTATTAACTAAAAAATATTACGAATTTTCAAATTATCGCTTGCCTTAACCTTGATTATATTATATAATATAATCAAGGTTAAGGAATAAATTACTAGGAGGATAACAAACATGAGAACATTAAATCAACTTAAAGCAAATTTGAAACCAGGTTGCTACTTATACAAAACAAGAGGCCGTGTAACAGGCGAAAGCATTTTTATTAAACAAGGTGGCAAAAACGTTTGTTATAAATGCGGTACAGTAAAATCTTTCATCGAAGAATGTATTAAAAGAGGGTTAGTAAAGGAAGCATAAACCATGAAAACCTTAAAGCAGTTACAAGCCAATTTAAAAGAGGGTTATGAAGTTGTAAATTTCGGCAGTGCAAGGCCACATAGCTATAGGGTTTGGGTAGTAAAAGGGAAGGAGTTAATACTACCTAAAAGATTTACAGTATCATTTTTCATTCAAGAATGTATCGAAAAGGGCTTAGTAAAATAAGCCCTTATAGGAGGAATAATCATGAGCAACTTCGGAAAAAACATTGAGGACTTAAACAATACTTTGAAAACTAGCGTAACTATGTATGCAGAAGGTTATATTACAGACCACCAACTAACAAAAGTTATAGAAGGGGTTGTAAGAGCTAAAATTCAGCTTGCTGGTATTAAAAGCTACAGAGAGTTAACATCATACATTAACTACGTTTACTCTTTGTATATGAACAATGAAATTGCTGATAGAGAGTATGAAACGACAAACGCTATAATTGATGAAATGATAGATGCTGCATTTAAATAAAAAAAATCAAAATTCCCTCTTGCCTTATCTTTGATTATATTATATAATATAATCAAAGATAAGGTTAATAAATTAACAAAGGAGAGTTAAAATGACACTAGACGAATTAAACAGCGTAATCATGCAACGAAACAGACATGTAGCTATCGACAAACACAGAACATGCTATGAATGTTATAATATTCATACAAACAGACTTATAGCGAGTGCAACAACAATCGACGAACTAAAAGATATAATGGTTCGTATGGATATTATTTAGAGGTTAAGGAGGAATAGTGATGAAGTATTTATTGAAATTAGGTAGAGGAGAAAACAAAGTAATTGAAGCGGACAGCTTGGAAAAGTTGTTATACCTAGCAAGTTATGAATATTGTGATTATTACACAGTACACGACGCCGGAGATATTAGCGATATGCTAAACTGGGACAACGGAGACGATAAAGCGTTTACAGCTCGTATCCACCGCACAATTAAAACACTTAAACAAGGTTATCATGTGGTGTTTGGTGATAAGACAGCTAAATTTAAGCCGAGCGAATTAAATACTATCAGCGACGTTGAACGAATTATGAAGCGTGCTGGTGCATGTGGTTTTACAATCGAAATCGAAGGAGCGTGAAGTAAGGATGCTAAAAGTTATAGATTATAACAAAATGTATAAAGTGATTGGCAAAGTTAACACATACAAAGAAGCATGGGAACTCATTCAAGAAAGCGAAATGAAGAACTCGCCTTGCGTTGGTAAGTGGGATAAAGAACAGTGGTATAAATGTAACATGCAAGATGAATATCCATCTTTTGTTTGGCCGGATAATGTTGATTATGTATGGACAGGAGATTGTGTGCCGGAACCAGTTATCCATCCGAACGAATACACTAAGGAAAGCGTTCGTGAATTAATAGATAAATTATTACTATATTTTAAAGTGGAGGAAGTATAATGACAAATAACAGGAGTTGGGGTGGCGCTCGAAAGGGCGCCGGTGCTCCGGTAACAGTAGGCGATGAAGGACGTCGCAAAGCTAGGGTGATTTCACTCAACGACAAAGAGTATGAAAAACTAACCGAAGTGGCAAAGAAGAACGCTATGAGCGTATCACAACTCGTGCGAGATACCTTTAAATTGTAGCCGTCAAACAGTTCGTCAAAAACTCAAATGAAAACACGTTAAATAATTTAAAATTAAACGCTATAAGGCGCGTTTGATTAGTTGTTAATACTAATACATATGGTTCTATTGAAAATTGCATATAGTTCAACGTATAATTATAGTGTTA
>FLSE01001886.1_pt2 | contig 16298 bp, 14 predicted proteins | sample 1550461 | NCBI WGS metagenome assembly FLSE01 (sample SAMEA4031758, study PRJEB14383) | metagenome | biome: human; feature: oral; material: saliva | place: Philippines | collected 2014 | reverse complement strand
ACTAACTCTTTATATACCAAGCAATACGGTTCTTCCAATAACAATTCTGAATTGCCTGATACTTCATAGCCACCACGCGCAAATGCCACCATACAATCACCGGTATTAAACATCTTTACAACTTGATGGCTGAAAGCTGTCTTAACTTGAATATGCACATCTGAATACTGTTCGCGGAACGATTTCAACAAAGCTGGTAATTCATAATCTGCAAAATTAATGGATGATGCAATCTTCAAGGTACCTTGAATCTTACCAGTAGACGATGTCAATGCATGGTCTAAGGCTTCTCTATCATGCAGCATGCGTTTGCAATAATCATAATAGATTTCACCTTGTGGCGTCAATGCAATGCCTTCTGTGGTACGAAGCAACAAGGAGTATCCTACACTATCCTCTAAATGACGCAGTCGATAGCTCAAAGCAGGTTGTGAAACAAATAACTTTTCAGCTGCTTTTGTTATATTACCTTCATCCACAACGGTTACAAAGGTACGCCATTCTTTATCATCCATAGTCGTACTCCTTTTTATGACCAACCTATTTACATTATATATTGCTTATCTAGCATTCGCAATGCCTGCAAAGACTTTGCCCCGTTCTCCATCGATGGTGACCTCTGCGCCTTCGAGCAATACGTCATAAGCGTCTTTGGCACCTAAGATGACAGGAATGCCATACGTAATGCCTGCAATAGCACTATCTGATGTGTATCCATCTTCAACGGCTACAATACCGCCTGCTCGTTTAGCAATGTTCATCAACTCTGGTTCCATGGTCCCTACTACAAGGATATCGCCGGATTGGAAGCTTTCATAATCACTCTTATGATTAGCAGCAATAAATACGCGACCCGTAGCAGATTTACGCAAGATACCATTGCCAGATAACAATACCTTGCCTGCAATATGAACGCGAATCATATTCGTGGTACCCGTAGAACCAGATGGCACGCCAGCGGTAACGACAACTAAATCACCAGAGTTGATGGCATTCGCCCCGAGAGCACCGGTAATCGCCTGTTTTACCATTTCATCAGAGTTGATATTTTCGCTCCCCTTGATAGCCTCGACACCCCAGCACAATTGCATGCGGCGAATCGTTTCATCATGCGGTGTAATGGCGATAATTTTACAATCAGGACGGTGACGAGCCACACTAATCGCAGTATGTCCAGATTCGGTGCATGTCAAAATTGCCGCCGCCCCTAAATCACTGGCGACGCGTACGCTAGCCAAACATACAGCCTCAGTGGTTGTCACATCATTACTTTCCTGCGTTCTGCTCTTATGATCATAAATGACGGATTGCTCCGTTACCTCTGCAATACATGTCATCGTTGTAACGGCTTCCACCGGATATGCACCATTAGCAGTTTCACCGGATAACATAATCGCATCGGTACCATCTAAGATTGCATTGGCCACATCACTCGCTTCGGCGCGCGTAGGACGAGGGTTTTGAATCATAGATTCCAACATTTGCGTAGCCGTAATAACAGGTTTGCCAAGGCGATTACATTTTTCAATCATCATCTTTTGCAATACAGGTACTTCTTCGGCTGGAATTTCTACGCCCAAATCACCACGGGCAATCATAAGACCATCTGCTACATCAAGGATTTCATCAATATTATTAACCCCTTCAGCATTTTCAATTTTAGCGATGATCTTAATATCCTTTTGCTCAGATTCCAAGATGCGACGAATAGCCACTACATCCTTAGCGCGTTGCATAAAGGATGCGGCCACAAAGTCCACACCTTGTTGGCACCCAAAGCGCAAATCTAACTCATCTTGCTCGGATACAGGTGGCAAGCTAAGTGCTACGCCTGGCACGGCCACCCGTTTACGATTGCCGATTTCACCGCTGTTTTGAACGGTGGTAATGATATTATTCCCTTCAATGGCATCGATGGTCAATCGAACAAGGCCATCTGCTAAGAGAACTGTATCACCAACGTGCACATCGCCTACTAAACCTTTATGGTTTACAGTACTAATGTCTTGCGTGCCTTCTACATCATCCGTAGTCAATGTAAATTGTTGCCCCGCTTCGAGGAATACCTTGCCTTCTTTAAACAATCCTAGACGAACCTCAGGGCCCTTTGTATCGAGCAATAATGCGATTGGTTTATTGACAATCATCGCCGCATCACGCACCATTTGCATGCGCTCCGCTTGCTCTTCATGAGAACCATGAGAGAAGTTAAAACGAGCCACATTCATGCCGGCGCGCATCATATCTTCTAAAATACCGAATTTATCCGTGCCCGGACCTACGGTACATACGATTTTTGTACGTTTCATATATCCTCCTAAATGGGATGGTATTTAATATACTCTATTGCACCTCTACGGCACCTTCACCTAACACCGCTTCAATGCGTGCGATAATCTCATCTGTCGGTGCAAAGCATAATTGAGGTGATAAATTAATTCGTTTTCGTTGTTTGTGTAAATATAATGCTGTCGGTACTTGCCCTTCTGCTTGTGAAAGTATTTCCTTCAACGCATTACTATTCTCTGGCGTATCATAAGCACTGCGAATATGGATGGCGATTTGTCGTGCATTGTTATAATTCACCTTTAGCGGTGCAATGCGGTCCGCAATAATCTGTACACCCTTTTCATCCGCATCAACACGGCCTCGCACCTTAACAACCATATCGACAGCCAAGAATTGTTGGCTCTGAGCAAATACCTTCGGGAATGCCACCACTTGAGCCGAACCAGAATAATCTTCGATGCGAAGAATACTCATAACATCGCCCCGTTTTGTAGGTCTATCCCCTCTTTCAGCAATGAGACCGCCAAAGGTAATCGTTTGACCATCAAAACGCTCTGGGTTTTCAAGGAGTTGCCCTAATTCAAAGAGACCTTTCAGTTCCTTGTTATAGCCTTGCAATGGATGGCCCGTAATATAGAATCCGGTGTAGTCCTTTTCATCCTTCAATTTATCATCTTCCGATAAATCAGGTAAATTCGGTACCGGAATCATATCGACATCATCTGTACTTTCACCAAAGAGACTCATAGTCCCCATGGCAGCATCCTTTTGCTGCTTAGCCCCTACAGCCTGTGCACTTTCATACATGTGCAACAACTGATTACGGTTTTCCTCAAATCCGTCCATAGCACCGCAGCGAATTAAGCTTTCAAGCAACCGTTTATTAACGACCTTGCTATCTACGCGACGACAAAAATCGGTAATACTCGTATAGAGACCATTGGCCTCACGTTCAGCGATGAGTCGATCGATAGCATTGTCCCCTACGTTCTTGATGCCCCCAAGACCAAAGCGAATGGCATCATCTTGTACAGCAAAACTACGCAAGGAATGGTTTACATCGGGACCGAGGACCTGCACATTGTGTTTTTTACAAGCATTGATATAATAGGTGAGCTTATCCATATTTTGCATAAAGCTGGTCATGGTAGCGGCCATAAATTCTGGGAAGTAGTGCGCCTTGAGGTACGCCGTTTGGTACGCAATATACGCATAGGCCGCACTATGGGATTTATTAAAGCCATAGCCTGCGAAGTACACGAGCAAGTCAAAGACTTCGTTTGCAATGGACTCTTCGATGCCATTGTTAATAGAACCTTGTATAAAGGATTCCCGTTGCGCCTTGAGGACGGATTCCTTTTTCTTACCCATCGCACGACGCATCAAATCCGCTTGACCTAGGGAGAACCCACCCATGGCAGACGCAATTTGCATAACCTGTTCTTGGTAGAGAATAACGCCGAAGGTGTCTTTCAAGATAGGTTCCAAAATCGGATGTAAATAGGTCACCTCTTTTTTACCATGACGACGGTCGATAAAATCCGCCACCATGCCAGATCCCAAAGGACCTGGACGATACAATGCAACGAGAGGGATTAAATCCTCAAAATGCTCCGGTTTCAAATCCATAACGAGCTTGGTAATCCCATCGGACTCAAGCTGGAATACACCAGACGTATCGCCCTTGGCAAGAAGCTCGCAAGCCGCTTTATCATCTAATGGGATAGCATCTAAATCGAGATCAATACCTCGGTTTGCCTTAATGAGCTTAAGGGCATCTCCCATAACGGTTAATGTACGGAGGCCCAAAAAGTCCATTTTTAGCAGGCCTAGTTCCTCGATATTATCCTTATCATATTGAGTGACAAAGCCTTCTTCATTAGAATTTTGTACCGGTACATGGTCATCTAGAGGGTCCGCAGAAATTACGACACCCGCCGCATGAGTAGATGAGTTACGCGCAATGCCCTCTAGTTTTTGACCGAAATCAAATAACTCTTTTACATTAGGGTCTGTATCATATAAGGCTTTTAAATCTTTACCCTTTAAAGCCTTTTCTAAGGTGATACCCAATTCATTAGGAATCATCTTTGCAATGCGATTGACCTCAGCTAGTGGTAAATCGAGCACACGACCTACGTCACGAATAACGGCGCGAGCCGCTTCCGTACCAAAGGTGATGATCTGGGATACGCGAGCCTGTCCATATTTCCGCGTTACATAGTCGATAGCTTCGCCCCGCTTTTCATAGCAGAAGTCGATATCAATATCAGGCATGCTTACCCGTTCTGGATTGAGGAATCGTTCGAAAAGTAAATCGTATTGTAATGGGTCGAGCCCTGTGATGCCTAATAAATAGGCTACAACAGAACCTGCCGCAGACCCACGACCTGGGCCAACTAGAATATCGTGTTCTCGTGCATAACGCACATAGTCCCATACGATAAGGAAATAGTCTTCAAAGCCCATCGTTCCGATAACATCGAGTTCGTAATCGAGACGTTTTTTGAGTTCATCAGATGTATCGCCATATAAACGAGGTATTTCTCGTTCACAAACCTTACGCAAATAGGTCTTAGACGTTTCGCCGTCAGGCACGTCAAAGTGCGGTAAATGGTGTTCATCAAAATTAAATTCTACATTGCATCGGTCTGCAATCTTTACTGTATTTTCTAATGCCCCATGGATGTGTCCAAAGAGCTCCGCCATCTCATCTCCAGATTTTAGATAGAACTCATCATTAGGGAATTTCAAACGATCTACTTCGGCGCGACGTCGGCCCGTTTGAATACAAACGCGGATATCTTGCGCATCAGCGTCCTCTTTCATAACATAGTGAAAATCGTTAGACGCCACAATGCCAAGGCCATATTCGTCGGCTAATTGGCATAGCACTTGCTGAGCCCGTAACTCTTCAGGCAAACCGTGGTTTTGAATTTCTAAAAAGAAATTGTCTTTACCGAAGGTTTCAATGTACCACTCAACAGCGCGGCGGGCCCCATCCATATTATCTTGCAGAATATATTGAGGCACTTCCCCTTGAATACACGCACTAAGGGCAATAATCCCCTGGCTATATTGACGCAACAAATCATGGTCAGCACGTGGCTTATAATTAAAACCTTCCGTAGAGGCTTTCGATACGATTTTAACGAGGTTTCGATACCCTTCCATCGTTTCGGCCAATAAAATTAAGTGCTTAAGTCGTTCACGGCTGCGCCCTTCTTGCTTATCTAGGCGGCTACCTTCCGTGACATACACTTCACAACCAATAATCGGTTTAATGCCTTGTGCCACACATTCCTTATAAAAATAGATGGCTGCATACATATTGCCATGGTCCGTAATGGCAAGGGCTGGTTGTTCCAGTTCCTTCGCTCGGCGCACCATATCCGGTAAACGGCTGATGCCGTCCAATAAACTAAATTCCGTATGACTATGTAAATGTACAAATGGCTTCATGGTACACCTCCTTACGGTCTATGTGCAAAATAGATATTTAATGATTTCTTACGGGCTTTCCAATCTGGTAAAAATTGGGCCACTAAATTGTGAAAGTTCTTGGAATGATCCAAGTATTTAAAATGAGCAAACTCATGAACCATAACATATTCAATATACGCCTGAGGACCCTCTAATAAACGCATATTCATCTTAATAAGCTGCTTTGATGGCGTACAAGAACCCCAACGACTCTTCATGCGCTGCTGTTTTACCGTTGGCATGGGCACATCAATATGTTGTTGGTGAAAGCGTTGATACACGACCTTCGCCCAATGGGTAAACACCTTTTCCCCTAGCTGGCGCCAAAAGATTTGCATTAATTTATGCTTGTCTTCATAGGTGTAATCGGACTTAACAAACATCACCATGCGACTAGAACCATCAAACTTAATATGGGGTTTACCAGATGTTTCTACTACCTCTAGCGAAACAGGCATACCCAAAATAGATACGGTTTCCCCCGTCACATATTGCAATGCCTCTATCCGCTGTGCCGTTAATGCCTCTAATTTAAAACGAGCCCGCTCAATAAAAGGTATATTTTCGATAACAAACGCATCGATGCGATGATCTGGTACATAAGCATTCGCTGAAACATGGACACTACCATCCTTATGAACACGCATGTTTATGTTCTTTACACGCTTGATTGTTAATTCATATTCAATTGTGTCTCCATTGTAGGTAATAGACCGAGTTGTTGAAGTATTCATACCTTTTATTTTATCATAAAACACTCATAAATTCGTTAAAATATGGAGATTTTAATAGAGATTATTCGATATTAAAAATATAAAAATAGCAGATAGTTGATTTTAGATAATCAACTATCTGCTAAGTATTTAAATTTCATCCTATATTTTGTTTTGATACTAGTCCTTTTACATTATCAATTGTAAAAAGTCATACGTATTTCAATTATCACCCATAATATTAAAAATAATTATTAGTGCAAACATAACTAATATAGGTATTACGGAATAAAAATCTTTTTTTGCTTTTTTTATAAGCATAGGCTTATTCTCTAAAGCAAGTGAAGAATCACCTTTAACAGCTAAAATTCTTAGATATAATTCTAAGCCCCAATTTAATATTCCTATAACGGCCAAAAGATGAATTAAATTATCACCATCATACGGAACATTAATAAGAATAAAAACAAGCCCCCCTATCCCCACTTCTGAATATAACATTAATTTAGAACGTTTGATTTTGTAATTGTCTAAACTAAAACATGGGTTTTTTATAAAATATAAACAATATATACATAAAAAAAATAATGAAACCCAAATCTTCATATATAGCTCCATTTAGTATTTAAAGTAATTAACCCTAAGCCTACATTACATAGTCGTTGTATGCAATGCCTCCTCAAACCTTTCATCAATATCTTTCTGTATAGCCTCTTGGGATAAAGGTGGTGCTACCATATTTTTTGCATTATTAAATTCATAATCACCAAAGTGTACACCAATCGTATTAACAACAGGTTTTACTTTTTTCCCGATAACTAGCATACCTCCTACATACGCAATGTCCATTTTCACTCGTGCTTCAGCACCTGTAATACCATATTTTTTAATATTGGAATCAGCAGCAATCATACCTACATAGTTAGTAACTGTACCAATAGGCAAATATTTGTCAGCAACTTTATTAGCTTTATAATCCAATGCGGTAGTTACACCTGTCCAACTCACACTGAGAGGGTTCAAAGCTTCTTTTAAATGATTTTCCATAGTAAATCCTAGTGACTCAAATACTCCTTTTTTTCTTTCTGTGAAATTGGATATCATTGGATCCATAGGACTAACTTTTTCATCGGTTGGATTAGCACTACCCTTTAGAGTTCTATACTCTTCTATATCTGAGTTTGTTTTGCCAGAAACAACCCAACCACCTGAAGTTTGCCCCTTTCCCTGCTCCTTTATTGAACCATTATAATAAGCATCAGGCTTACCATCTCGATTTATCATCATCGTATATCCAATACCTGTATTATATTCCTTCTCAACCCAGATCACTAAATTATTAAGTTTTATATCTTCACGATTAATTTTATTTCCATATTCGTCAACAAATTGATATGATCCATCGGCATTTAAATATGCAGCAATTGGATATTCACGTGGAACCCGTATTCCTTCATAATTCCACTTAGTGCCATAACTAGAAACTGCCGCTCCTGATGATAATGGTTTATCAAATAATTTATTAACTGTTCCCCCCAAAGCAGCACTTAGTATTTGGGCTTGATCCGGATGACTTTTTCCTACTTTATCAATAATTCTTTTAATAGCTAATTCATTAACCCCTGCAGCCACAGCACCAGAACCATTAGGATTACCAGCCAATTGTGCAGTAATCTCACCAATTGCAGCATGTAAAGCTACTTTCTCTGGTCCGCCTTCTTTCCAATGATATTTATCACTTAAACGATGTACTTCTTCGAAAGCATTCTTAGCAAATAAACGTGCTAGTTCCTGACGTTCTTCAATTTTCTTTTTATCAAAAATCTTATCTAATTGATGTAATGTATTTTCGGTATTGGTATTAATTGTCTTAGTATCAATTTGTTTACCATCTACTGTTAGTATACCATCAGAAATAGCAGATTGAGTAGTCGAACTTGCTTTACCTTTAGATCCTACGCCTAAGTTTGGAACTAGACCAATACTGTTATAAATCTTATCATAGCCATCTTCTCCAGCATAAATACCTGCCTGGTGAGTCACGCTTTTCCATTTGCTATCAATACGACCTACACTTGCACTTATACTACCAGCTGGATTCTTGAAATTAGGTTTAGAAGAAACAGAGAAGCCCGCCACCAGTCAAACTAATACCAGCACCGACACTCCAACCAGAGCTCTTATAAGTATTCTTAACATCTACAGTATTTTTGCCTGCTGCAAGGTTGATATCACTAGCACGATCTAATACTAAATTTTTAGCTTGTACTGTTTCACCAGTTATATTAATACCACTATCCTTGGCATCACGAGCTGTAATATGTACAGTACTATCGCTGACAAGAGTACCACCTTGATATAGAAATTATTCTATATAGATAAAATAATAAAAAATAACAGATAGCTGATTAAAGATAATCAACTATCTGCTTTAAATACTAAAATATTACATTATTAACTTTAGCGCTTATTAAATTTTACCAACTACAGATTCCAAGAAAGATTAAAAGAATACTCTGTCCTACAAACACAGCAATTCGACCTTTTCCTATAATACTAATGCCATAGCTTTTTCCTTCCTTGCACATAAAATATTCATTGAGATTTTGCTTTAGTGCAAACATTTCCCCCCAAAGAAGAACCGCAATTATTAACGAAAAAATAGAAAAACTATGTAAAATCCTCCCCCCAAAAATAACCATTAATTCAAGCATCAATAATTGACCTAATTGTATCATCGTAAGAAGAAGACTTTTCTTAGTATTTGCGCCTGCAATAGTTATTGTATTATTCCGTATAATATATATTGCATACATACCAAGTAAAATACTACATAAGATACGCCCAGCATTCATAACGACTCCTAACTCCACTAATACATTTCTGAATAACTTTACCTATATAACTATTCATTAATTATTACGATTACCGCATAGCTAATAGTATGGATTCCATTTGTAAAAGTTAGTAATAATATACAATCATAAATTCATTCATGTTAATAGATTTTACAGATAATTTTAATGCTTCTCCACTAGTTTCTTTTTGAAATGTATTAGCCTCTATTTGCTTCCATCCATCTAAGATTAAAGATTTTTCAAGTTCAGCCATATTACTATTACTTAGTGCATCAACAATAAAGTATGGTCTAACACTACCAAGTTCATATTTAAAAGGATAGATGGCATTGATAGTAAAATGCTCACGATAATCAAAACTCTTATATTCATTCCAAATAAGAACTTGTCTACCAGAATAAATGGATTCCAATGTATTATCTATTTTCTCTAATACAAGAGCACCACTAAATGAGCCTATGATTATTCCTACTACAAATATAATTATTTTTAATTTATTAATAACAACCCTATCGAAAACCATCTTTATCAATCCACCATTTTATATTTAATTCGTATAAAGTTTTCTTTCAACTGGACTCTAAGGCTATTTGTATTAAGACCTTCACCAATTCTGTCCTTATTATCATCTATATCATCTAAAAATTTACTCTGATTATACCTTATCTTAAAATCAGCATAGTCAGAATGCTTCACCATAAACTTATCACCTACACGAGTCCAGTTTATCTCATCAATCAAATCCTCTTTGTAAAGAGAATATCCATATTTAATTAATGCAAAAGAGTTGTCATTATAATGATAATATCGAGTAGTGATGCCGACAATTATGATTAGTATAAAGGCTGCAGCAATACCACTAAGCAGATATTTTAATAATTTGGGACCAAGTTCTTTTAATAAACCTATATGCATATATTCTATTAGACTCCATCTTCTCATTATAAACACTCGTAATATTTACAATGCTTCTCTAATGTACGATTAGTATCAAACGAACTCTAAAAGACAATTGATTAAACTTAGACTTTAGATTCTTATATATTTCCATGATTACTCCATATGACGTAATACTTTTAGAGTCTTGCAAAAGCAAAATCTTTACTTGTTCATATAATCTTTTTCAAAGCCGTTAAGCAGGTATAAAGCCTCATTATAATAAACAACGCAACCAGATTAGGCTAAAAAATATTTAAATAAGTCCCATTGCTATATACACTTAATCATAAACTTTTACAAATCCATCTACCCATTGCCGTTCGTTTAATACAACCTTCCCAATACCAAAATTGTCTAACCCATGAACAATAAATATGTCCCAAGTACTATATTTTTCTTTGGCTAATACAGCATATTCATATTCACTAAATACACCTAACGTTCCACCAACTGTATACATTGCATCAACATCATATCCATACCACAATATAAAAACTTCATTGTTTTTGATAGGATCATCTACACTATAATTTCTTGGTACCCCATCATTTAAAACAAATTCCTCAATATAAAAGTTTTCATCACAAAACTCTCTAAACCCAGGAAGTTTTTTTGCTAACATTATTGCATTTTCCGCTAAATCTTTAGTCGAAAAATCCCCTAAACCAAAATACTCTGTATATGGTAATGTATCATCTTTTTTATACTTAGCTACGGCTTCATATATGGTTGTATTCATATTATCTAACCTTTCTATATATTCGATCCGCAAAAGCCTGTCTCAAAATGCCCCATTAATAAAATTGTGTGGATACATCATTACTGATTTCACCTAATGCTTAATTATCGTTAATAAGATAATCTCCGGTACGAAGGCTAAAACAACTACCTCCGAATCAATAGTAACAGATGTTATATCCGTATTTCATATAATATTAAAAACAATTATTAGTGCCAATATAACTAATATAGGTATTACGGAATAAAAATCTTTCTTTGCTTTTTTTATAAGCATCAATTTATTCTCTAAAGCAAGTGAAGAATCACCTTTAACAGCTAAAATTCTTAGATATAATTCTAAGCCCCAATTTAATATGCCTATAACGGCCAAAAGATGAATTAAATTATCACCATCATACGGAATATTAATAAGAATAAAAGCTAAACAGCCTATTCCTATTTCAGTATATAACATGGTTTTAGTTCGTTTAATCTGTTCCCGATCTAATACAAAATAAGGATTTCTAATAAAATATAGACAATATAAACATAGTAAGAATAGTGAAAGACCTAGCTTCATATACATCTCCATTAAAGTAATTAGAGCTTATTTTTATCGAATAGTAATATTTTATTATTTAGTTATGAAAATAGACAAAAACACACATACATAGCATCATAAAGAAGACTGGCAAAACAGAGTAAAAATCTCGTTTTGCTTTTTTTATCAACATTGCTTTAATTTCAGGCGACAAATTAGAATCTTCTTTAATAGCCGGAATTCTTAACCACAGTTCTAGAAAACACATTGTTAGCATTCCCAACTCCAATAAAAATCTGAATGTTTTAGAATATCCCGAAAAAAGTGTATAGAAGAAAAATATTCCACCCATTGAAAGCTCTGATGCTAATAAAAATTTCGATCGTTTAATTTTTATTTTATTCAATGTAAAATGAGGATTTTTAATAAAGTACATACAATATAAGAATACTAAAAATCCTACATAAATGATTATTATCATAGAATTCTCCACTAGTTATATTACTATTAATAAAATTATAAATTGTATATTTTATTAAAACAATATCTATAACATAAATAAAAAAGCTATTATATCCAAATCCATATCATATGTTTGGATATAATAGCTTTAATTTATCATTTTTTCCCGCGACTCGCCGCCAGGTTTGCCCCCAATAGTCCTCCCCGATTGATATGGGGATGGCGGTGTGAGGTACCTTCTTTGATTGATGTTATACGAGATCGTTGAAACTTTTCAAACACTGTATCCAGTTCTCGCAACAGAACCTTCTTTTGCGATTCTTTTAATTCATACAAGTCCCCTTTGAACTTAATATGTTTATCTTTCACAACGGTGCTAATATCACAGATGCGTTCTGGTTGTTCATTCGTAACATTCACGAGTTCATCTAAGGTCATCTCATAGTAGCGAGCCAGCGCACACAGTGTATCAAGGTCTGGTTCTCTATAGCCAGTCTCGTAATTGGACAATGCTGCATTACTAATGCCTACAGCCTTGGCGACTTCGATTTGGCTCTTTCCCATGCGTACGCGAGCCCGTTTTAAGTTCTTGTAAAATTGCATGTTCATTACCTACATCGATTACGTCACATTGTGTTACAATGTTTCACTGATCATTTTGAAAGCTTCTTCTGCGACAGCCAATGTTTTATCGATTTCTGCACCCTTATGACACATGGACACAAAATTGCTTTCAAAAGGACTTGGCGCATAGTAAATACCATGGCTCAAGTTATGATGGAAGAATGTCTTGAAATGGTCCGCATTACATGCACTAGCGTCATCAAAATTGTGAACCGGTTTATCTGTAAAGAACAAGGTAAACATGGATCCCACACGTTGCACCACAGCTGGCACATTATACTTTTTAGCCAATGCTTCAAGGCCATTACACAATGCTTTTGTGCTATCTTCTACTTGTTTAAAGATGGTAGGGTCTCGTTGCAACATGGACAAGGTAGCAAGACCAGCTGTTACAGCCACAGGGTTACCACTCAATGTACCGGCTTGGTAAATAGGACCAGATGGTGCTACTTCGCTCATGATTTTGCTAGAACCGCCAAATACAGCAAGAGGCATACCACCGCCAACGATTTTACCGAGGCAAGTCAAGTCCGGTTTAATATTGTATAGTTTTTGTGCACCACCGCTGCTAGCGCGGAAACCACACATAACTTCGTCAAAAATTAATAGTGCACCATGCGCTTTTGTAACATCGCGCAATGTTTCAAGGAATCCTTCTACTGGAGGTACACAGCCCATATTGCCTGCTACCGGTTCTACGATAATACAAGCAATGGTATCGCCTATTTCATCGAATAATTGTTTAACCGCATCAATATCATTGTATGGCAATGTGATGGTATTTTCTGCAACGCCTTTTGGTACGCCTGGGCTATCTGGCACGCCAAATGTAGCGAGGCCAGAGCCGGCTTTCACCAATAGAGAATCACTATGACCATGATAACAACCAACAAATTTAACGATGCGATCGCGCCCCGTGTATCCACGAGCTACGCGCAATGCACTCATGGTCGCTTCTGTACCGGAGTTAACGAGGCGCACCATTTCCATGGATGGCATAAAGGCTTGAATTTTTTTAGCCAATTCCGTTTCTAACAGTGTAGGTGCACCATAGCTTGTGCCACGTGGAATGGCCTCTTGCAAGCTCGCTACGACCTCTGGGTTCGCATGGCCCAAAATCATAGGACCCCAGCTCAACACGTAGTCGATGTATTCGTTGTTATCGATATCATAGATACGGCTACCGCTAGCGGAGCTAATAAATGGAGGGTTTGATCCTACGCTACGATAGGAGCGAACAGGGCTATTAACGCCACCCGGCATATATCGTTTCGCTTCGTCAAATGCTTTTTCTGATTTACCTAGTTGTAACATAGTCACTCCTTATTGTTTAAGCCAACGTGCCACATCAAGGGCATGGTATGTAATGATAATCTTAGCACCGGCACGTTTCATAGAGAGCATCGTTTCCATAACAAGGCGTTGTTCATCGATAAGACCAGCGGATGCAGCCGTTTTAACCATGGCATATTCGCCGGAAACATTGTAGACAGCCAATGGCAATTCATAACGGTCACGGGCTTCGCGAACGATATCCAAATAGCACAATGCGGGTTTAATCATGATGATATCCGTACCTTCAGCGATATCGAGTTCAATTTCACGCATCGCTTCTAAGCGATTGGCAGGATCCATTTGGTAGGATTTACGGTCCCCAAATTGCGGTGCTGAATTAACAGCGCCACGGAATGGACCATAGTAGGCAGATGCATATTTTGCAGCATAACTCATGATGGATACATTGGTGAAACCAGCTTCATCAAGAGCTTCGCGAATAGCACCAACACGGCCATCCATCATATCAGATGGCGCCACCATGTGGGCACCAGCTTGCGCTTGGCTAACCGCAACCTTACATAATAGAGGCAATGTTTCATCATTCAAGATTTCGTGGTGGTCAATCATACCACAGTGACCTGTAGAAGTATATTGACATAAGCATACGTCCGCAATAACCAAGAGATTTGGCACCGCTTCACGGATGGCTGTAATCGCTTGTTGTACCGGTTGCGACATATCCCATGCGGAGGAGCCTTGTTCGTCCTTATAGGTAGGGATGCCAAAGATTTCTACGCCACGAATGCCGAGGTCATACGCTTCTTGCGCTACCTTAACCGCTTCGTCTACGGATAAATGATATTGGCCTGGCAATGTGTCGATTTCTTTTTTTATGCCTTCACCAGGAACGATGAATAATGGATAAATTAAATCAATTGTATCTAATGTTGTTTCTCGTACTAAATCACGCATTTCTGGAGAAGTGCGCAAACGGCGAGGGCGATATGTTAAATCGTACATAGTAAATTTCCTTCTTCCGTTTAATAATGACAATAATTAGTTAGCGCAGTCTTTCACAATTGTTTCCACAAGACCTTCTGTAGTATATACAGGGCTAATGATATCCACCTTTAAACCGGCGCTCATAGCAGTAGCGGCGGTAATAGGTCCGATACACGCAATTTTTGTATGCTCTAATAGTGAAAGCGCATCTTCCCCCAATAGATCTAATGTATTGGTAACTGTAGAGGAGCTAGTAAATGTAATGTAATCTACATGACCATGTTGCAATGCATCTACCAATGCCTCTTGTTGAGATGTATCTTGTTGAGTTTCATACAAGCGCAAGATATCTACGTCGATATCTAAGTGGCGCAATTCACGAGGAATAACTTCACGAGCCTTCTTAGGTTGAATTAACAACACTGTATGTCTAGGTTTAACATACTGTTTCAATGCATCTACAACAGATTCAGCCTTGTAGTCTACAGGGATAATATCCGGTGTAATGCCATAGTTAGTCAACGCCTTAGCCGTAGCACTGCCGATAGCACATACCTTAGCATAGCCTAAAGAGCGTGCATCCTTGCCTTCTCCGTACAATGCATCAAAGAAGTAGCGTACCCCTTCAGCGGATGTGAATACGACACAAGAATATCGATCTACGCCATGTAATAAACGTTTATCTTCATCAAATAATTCTACAGGCTCTGTTTTAATAGCTGCCGCTTGGATAACATTGGCGCCTTGGTTCATGAGCATATCGCGGAATTTGCTAGCTTGAGAGCGAGCACGAGTAACCACAATCGTTTTGCCGAATAATGGCTTGTTATCGAACCATTGCAATTGTTCACGCAAGTTTACAACATCGCCTACGACGATGATAGCTGGCGCTTTTAGTTGTGCCTTTTCCACATCTTCTACCACATGTTCTAGTGTGGAAACGAGCACCTCTTGAACAGGTTTAGTACCCCAGCGAACGAGCGCCACTGGTGTATTAGCAGGACGGCCATGAGCCATCAATTTTTCTGCAATTGTAGGTAAATTGCCTACGCCCATGACAAAGCAAAGTGTATCCACTGCTGTGGCAAGACCTTCCCAATGGATGCCAGATACCGCTTTTGTTGGGTCTTCATGACCAGTAACAACCGCAAAGGATGTAGCCATAGCGCGTTGTGTTACAGGAATACCTGCATAGGCAGGCGCTGCAATAGGCGATGTAACACCAGGTACAAATTCAAAAGGAACACCAGCCTCACGAAGGGCCATCGCTTCTTCACCACCGCGACCGAATACGAGTGGATCACCACCCTTTAAGCGGGCTACGATTTTGCCTTCTTTTCCCTTTTTTACCAATAGTTCGTTGATTTCCCATTGGTGCATGGTGTGGTC
>FLSE01006557.1_pt1 | contig 16489 bp, 16 predicted proteins | sample 1550461 | NCBI WGS metagenome assembly FLSE01 (sample SAMEA4031758, study PRJEB14383) | metagenome | biome: human; feature: oral; material: saliva | place: Philippines | collected 2014 | reverse complement strand
AATGGAGAATGGCAGAAGACAGCTGAAATCCCAGCAGATAAGTCTCAAACGGGAGGTTTTGTTGATTTAGACCAGGAAATTGAAGACTTGATGCTGGCGACAACAGACAAGTGGTTGGCAGGAGAAGAGGTGCCTGAGGATGCTATCTTGGCAAACTTTGTTAAATACCACCGCCTAGTACGTGATTTTGACAAGAGAGAAGCTGACGGTATCACACCTGTTTTGCCTCTTCTTAAAGAGTTCCAAGAATTGGAGACTTTTGCGGATTTCACAGCTAGACTAGCAGAGTTTGAACTTGCAGGAAAACCAAACTTCCTTCCTTTTGGTGTATCACCAGACTTTATGGATGCTAGAATCAATGTTCTATGGGCTAGTGCTCCAAGCACAATCCTGCCAGATACGACCTACTATGCAGAAGACCATCCTCAGCGCGAAGAGCTCTTGACTCTTTGGAAAGAAAGCAGCTCAAATCTCCTCAAGAAATATGATTTCTCTGATGAAGAAATTGAAGATTTGCTAGAAAAAAGACTAGAATTGGACCGTCGAGTTGCGGCAGTGGTGCTCTCTAATGAAGAAAGTTCAGAGTATGCTAAACTTTACCATCCATATGCTTACGAAGATTTCAAGAAATTTGCGCCTGCTCTACCTTTGGATGACTTCTTCCAAGCCGTTCTTGGACAAGTACCAGACAAGGTTATCGTAGACGAGGAACGTTTCTGGCAAGCAGCAGATCAATTCTATAGTGAAGAGGCCTGGCCTCTCCTCAAGGCAACCTTAATTTTAAGTGTTGTCAATCTCTCAACCAGCTATTTAACAGAAGAAATCCGTGTCTTGTCAGGTGCCTATAGCCGTGCGCTTTCAGGAGTTCCAGAAGCCAAAGACAAGGTCAAGGCAGCCTACCAGCTAGCACAAGGTCCTTTCAAACAAGCCTTGGGTCTCTGGTATGCCCATGAAAAATTCTCTCCAGAGGCCAAGGCAGACGTAGAGAAAAAAGTGGCAACCATGATTGATGTCTATAAGGAACGCTTGGCTAAGAATGACTGGCTGACTCCTGAAACTCGTGACAAGGCCATCGTCAAACTCAATGTTATCAAGCCTTACATCGGTTACCCAGAAGAATTGCCAGAACGCTATAAGGACAAGGTAGTGGATGAAAATGCTAGTCTTTTTGACAATGCTCTAGCCTTTGCGCGTGTGGAAATCAAGCACAGTTGGAGCAAGTGGAACCAACCTGTAGACTACAAGGAATGGGGCATGCCTGCTCATATGGTCAATGCCTACTACAATCCGCAGAAGAACCTGATTGTCTTCCCAGCGGCTATTTTACAGGCTCCTTTCTATGACTTGCATCAGTCATCTTCTGCTAACTACGGTGGTATTGGGGCGGTTATTGCCCATGAAATTTCCCACGCCTTTGATACCAACGGAGCTTCCTTTGATGAAAATGGTAGCCTCAAAGATTGGTGGACAGAGAGCGACTATGCTGCCTTTAAGGAGAAAACACAAAAAGTTATTGACCAATTTGATGGACAAGATTCTTATGGAGCAACCATCAACGGTAAATTGACTGTATCAGAAAACGTGGCTGACTTGGGAGGAATCGCTGCAGCGCTTGAAGCTGCCAAGAGAGAACCAGATTTCTCGGCAGAAGAATTCTTCTACAACTTCGGTCGCATCTGGCGCATGAAAGGTCGCCCAGAATTTATGAAACTTTTGGCTAGCATCGATGTGCACGCGCCAGCCAAACTCCGTGTCAATGTACAAGTACCAAACTTCGATGATTTCTTTACAACCTATGATGTCAAAGAAGGAGACGGTATGTGGCGTTCGCCAGAAGACCGCGTCATTATTTGGTAATGCAAAGAGGTCAGTAATCAGAAAAAAGGCATTCAATCAAGGTTTTCACACCTTATTGGATGCCTTTTGTAATAGAAAGATTTGCTGGATAGTTTACTTAAATTGTGCTATTGATTGTCATCATTTTACTAGAAAAAAGGATTGAAAGTTTTTTCGTGAGCGATAGTAGTAGCTGGACCATGCCCTGGATAGACATCATAGTTTGGTAGAGTGAAGAGTTGGGTCTGGATACTATGAAGGAGTTGTTCCATACTACCAGTTGGAAGGTCGGTTCGTCCAATGGTTTCACGGAATAGGGCATCTCCTGTCAAGACTAGGTGAGCATCAGGAAAGACTAGGGAAACACCACCGATAGAATGTCCTGGTGTTGGCAAGACAGTGAAACGAAATTCCTCCAGCTGATATTCCTCATGAAAGACAAAGGTGTGTTCTGCAGGTTTTGCGACCACATCTGCCATATCATCGTGACGAGGGAGACCAGAGAGATTATTGACAGGAGTATAGAGCCAGCTGGCTTCGCTCTCTGCGATATAGACAGGAGGATTGCCAAAAGTTTCGCGAACCAAGTCCAGACTCATGATATGGTCATAATGGGCGTGGGTAAGGAGAATAGCGCAGATAGGTTTGTTGATGTTCTCGATGGCCTGACGAATAGCTTCCCAATGGCTACCGGGATCGACCACGATGAGGTGTTTTTCGCCTTCCAAGTAATAGGTATTTTCATAGGCAACAGGATTCACGGTTTTATGGATTTTCATACTAGCTCCAATCTCAAAGAATGTACTAATACTCTTCGAAAATCTCTTCAAACCGCGTCAACTTTATCTGTAACCTCAAAGCAGTGCTTTGAGCAGCCTGCGGCTAGTTTCCCAGTTTGCTCTTTGATTTTCATTGAGTATAAATTAAGTATAGCACAGTTGGGGAGAATAAGCTGGAAAAGGAAATAGATCTAGTAAGAAGATGGTTTGGATAAAAAATAAGCCTCGAGTTAGTTCGAGACTCAAACTGTTTTAATTGCCAGCATAATATTTTTGGATTCCCTTGACAATCCCTTCAACTAGTTTATCTTGGTAGTCACTACTGCGGATTTTTTGGTTTTCTTCTGGATTATCCATATATCCCATCTCCAGCAAAACAGCTGGTTTAGCTGTTTCACGGAGAACAGCAAAGGTTGCTTGCAAGAGCCCGGCATCCCTAGCTCCAGTTTCAGCTAGCAGTGAAGAATGGATATCAGCTGCGAGACGATTACTTTCACTCATCCGTTCAGGATTGTTGTGCCAATCCTTGTTAATCTTGCTAGGGAAACCAGGTTCATCCTTGTAAGAATAGGTCTGGATACCAAGATTAACGGTCGTATCATTCCCTTTTGCATTGAAATGAAGGCTGATGAAAAAGTCAGCATTGGTCTTGTTGACCATACGAGAACGCTCGGTAATAAAATCAACGTCTATATCACTATCTCGAGAGGTGAGAACGGTATAGCCGAGTCCTTCTAGTCGTTTACGTAGCTTACGATAAACTTGTAGGTTCAATTCTTTTTCAGCTATGCCATAGTAATAAGCCCCGCGATCCTTACCACCGTGTCCTGGATCGAGAAAGATAGTTTTAGAGTAATGTCCTTTTTGAAAACCTTGTGCTAATTCACGAACCCATTTTCCATTCCCTTGGAAGAGCTGATTTTTACCATCCACAGCATAGGTTCCTGTGACATATACACCATCGTCCTTAAGATAGTACCAAGCTTGATAGTCTGGGTCATAAATCCATTCCTTGTGGGCCATGTAGCCACCAGATTTTAGATAGTAGGAACCAATCCATTGTTTTTGGGCATAGCGTCCGCCAGATTTTAGGTAAAACCAACTAGAGTAGCTTTGGTCGTAGCCCTATTCCTTATCTGCCATAGCACCGCTGGATTTGAGGTAGTAATCGCCTTTCCAAACATTGGCCAACATTCTACCGTAGCCATCAAAAGCATACCACTTGCCATTGATTTGGCTCCATTGGTTGGATAAATATTTACCTGAACCATTGATATAGTACCAATTATTGCCCATTTGGTACCAAGTGTTTTCAAGCAAGTAGCCATGACTATCAAAGAGATAACCATCATAGAGGGTATCTGTAAATTTGACACCAGTTTGACTATAAAAAGTCCACTTGTTCCCCTCTTTTACCCAGCCAGTTTGTATAGGTTGATTAGGTTTGGTTTCCCTAGAAAGAGAAGGTTTGCTTTCTTGCTCACTTGAACTAGCTATACTTGACGAAGTTTCTGTACTAGCTTGAGAACTACGAGCAGAAGTATTTGTTGAGCTACTGATTGAACTAGTCATAGGGGTAGTAGTGGAATGACTCGTATCATCAGCCAAAACGACTTGGTTTGTTAGTCCAAGAACAGCTAAGGCTAAAAGTGTCAGTCTTTTGTGTGATTTCATGTTGTTTGCCTTTCTAGAAAGATGAAAATTCAGTAATTATCGTAAAAAAACTGTTTATATTACCATTATACACTAAAAAAATTAGAAAATTACCAAAATATCAAACCTTATTTTAAAAAAGATGGAGAAGATAAGGAAAAATGGGAAGATTTTTAAAAGGGAATCAGAAATATGCTATAATATAGGAAAATAATAAGGTAAGTTTCTGTTGGAATTTTAAGAATGTAATGTTATATGTTATACTAAAAATGAGAAAATAAAGACTTGCTCAAGTAAATACGAGGAGAAGTTATGGCTTTTTTAGATCAATTAAGAGATAGTGCTAGAATCGTGAAAGAAACGACAAGTAATGTCATTTCAGAAGGAAAGCAAAATGTTGAAAATAATCGTAAGAGAAAAGAAATCCAATTGCGACAAAATAAAATTAATGACTTATATAGATTAATTGGAATTAAATTTGTTGAAGAAAATTTAGAAGAAATAAAGGAAAATTCTCTCTATTCTTCAGAAATTTCTGAGATAAAAGAGTTATTTAAAGAACAAATTAGTATTCAAAAATCGATTGACATGGATGACCAAGATTTGATTTCTTGTCCAAATTGTGGAGAAAATCTAGCAAGAAGTTTTGAGTTTTGCATCAATTGTGGTAAATCAGTGAAGAAGAGTTAAAAATGAAAGATTATACTGTAAAAATAGTCTGTCCAAGTTGTTCTAAAAAGATAGGAGTAGGTTGGAAATTTTGTGCTTTTTGTGGAGAATATGTTGATAATTCAAAACCAAAAGTAGAACTACGCTATCTTGATGACAGCAGGAGTGACTACAATCAAAAGGAAAAAAATACTCATTTTAAAATGCCATCAAGCTTTAAGCAGGTTAGCGAAAAAATAAAGGATAGTATTTCTGAAAAAATTGATAAGGGTGAGGAAGTTTCAGATAATACCTTGTCCTTCTTTACCTTTGTAATTACAAAAGATGGTGTTGAAATAAAGGAACTTGATGAAATTGTAAATGGTCTTCAAAATAGTTCTATACAAAAGGATTATCTTGGTTACTACTTACAAAGTGAATCAGAAGATATCTATGTCAACAATGTAAAAATTGAAGTGGGGAAAAAACACTATCTAACGAATAGAGATACGCTTAGACAGGGTGAGACTATTTATATATTTAGTCTCATGAATCAAAAGGGTGTTGAATGGCAACAGGAAGGAATTACTCTTCAAATAGCTGATAAAATTGGTGATAGTTTTGAAGTCTTTGATGATGAAATTCTCTATCTTATCCCAAATGATGATCAAGTAATTTTAAATAACAGCATTCCTCAGGATAAAATTCGTTTAAAAAACTATGATTTAGTATCCATTCATCACAGATTATTCCTTGTCTATGACAATCAATTAATTTTTCAAAATGAATTAACGGAGGAGCAAGAGAAAAGTATTGCTGAAAATATCAATAGTATTTCAGATGATACAAGCTTATCTGTTTCAATTCGAAAACGTTTAGCTGGAGAAAAGTTGTTGCTTTCGGATATTGATTTTTCAGTATCTTCTGGGGAAATTGTACTCATTTTAGGTGGATCTGGTGCAGGAAAAACAACACTCATCAATGCAATAATGGGAATTGAAAAAGCAGATGCTGAAATCTTGTTAGGAAATATCAATATTTATAATCAATTCGATAAAGTTAAAAGAATGATAGCGAATGTTCCTCAATTTAGCTTGCACCGTGAAAAAGATAGTGTCTATATGACATTGAAAAATGCTGCTGAGATGAAACTAGTTAGGGATTTTACCAAAGACAAGTCTTTATTGGAAGATAAAATTTCAAGGGTTTTAGAGACTGTAAAATTGACAAAGAAAAGAGATTCTTTAGTATCAGAACTTAGTGGAGGTGAAAAGAAGCGACTAAGTATTGCAACGGAATATATTGCAGATCCTGTTTTATTTGTCTTGGACGAGCCAGATTCAGGTGTAGATGGAAGTAATGCTCGTTCTATCATGTCTAGTCTAAGAAATATAGCTGATGACAATAAGATTGTTTTTATTATTTCCCATAGTCCTGATAGAACGCCTGAGTTGTTTGACAAGGTTTTAGTTCTTGCTAAAAGTGAGGAAGAATCTTGTGGGAAATTAGCCTTTTACGGATCCGTAGAAGAGACTTTAAGTTTTTTCAATGTAAACCAATTGGAGCTTGTAGTGTCTGAAGTAGAAGCGACTCCAGATGCCTACATTAAAAAATATAAAGATTATAGAGGAGATTAAGATGAATTACGTATCGAATAAAGAACAGGTGTTAATCTATTTAGGGAAATTTAAACGCAATTTCTTAAATGCAAATGGCTGGTATGCATTTGCCAGTACAGCAATAATTGCTCTCATTACTTGTATAGTTTCTGGTAGCGCAGGTTTTGGAGATAGGATAGGTCAGACCTCGTTTATTATTGTTTGTGCTTGTATCTGGATTGGAATGTTTAATTCTATTACTTTGATTTGTCGTGAGAGGGATATTATTAAGCATGAGTATAGAGGAGGGATGAATTTATCATCTTATATGTTTGCTCATATGTTATTCCAAGGAATCATCTCCTTAATTCAAACCGTCATTTTTTCAAGCATCCTGTTTTTATTCTATGGTAGCAAGATTGCAGAGTTTCCAACTACATTTGATAATGATATTTTACGCTTTATTTCTTATTTTCTTACCATATTTTTAACGATTTATTCTGCAGATGCTTTAGGTTTATTCATTTCGTCAATTGTCAAGAATGTTGAACAGGCTATGACGGTCATGCCATTTGTTATTCTGTTACAATTCTTATTTTCAGGTAATCTTCCTTTGGATGGTCTTTTGAAATTTTTATCTTTTCTTACAGTTAGTAGATATGGTTATGATGCTTTATTAGGATTAGCTAATACCAATTCGAATAGTGATAACGTACTTGTTAATTTGTTTCATGAAGAAAAAATACAGGTTAATCTTATTATTGCTTTGATAGTTTTTATTGCATTTTCAATTCTTTTTGCATACTTGGCAAGTAAGTTTTTAAAATCTGTTGAAAATGATACTAGAAGTTAAAGTCTTTTTATAAACATTCATTAGAAGAAATTAGTCCTATCCATTGAGAATATACCAACAAGACTAGTTGCCTGTCCTATATGGGTAACTGGTTTTTCTTTTGGGTGGAATCCTCTTTTTCTAGTTTTCATATTCTTAAAAAAGTGATAAAATGGTAGGAAGAATTGGAGAGTAGAGATGCCAAAAGAAGTGAATTTAACAGGCGATGAAGTTGTCGCTTTAACACAGAAATATTTATCGGAAGAAGATGTGGCTTTTGTCCATAAGGCCTTGGTTTACGCCGTTGAATGCCATAGTGGTCAATATCGTAAATCAGGTGAACCTTATATCATTCACCCTATCCAAGTAGCAGGTATTTTAGCTAAGCTCAAGTTGGATGCTGTGACAGTAGCTTGTGGTTTCTTGCATGATGTGGTGGAAGATACTGATGCGACCTTGGACGATTTGGAAAGAGAGTTTGGTCCTGATGTGCGGGTGATTGTTGACGGGGTTACCAAGCTTGGTAAGGTCGAGTACAAATCGATCGAGGAGCAGTTGGCTGAAAATCATCGCAAGATGCTTATGGCCATGTCTGAGGACATCCGTGTTATCTTGGTCAAACTGTCTGACCGCTTGCATAATATGCGAACTCTGAAACATCTTCGAAAAGATAAGCAGGAGCGTATTTCCAAAGAAACTATGGAGATCTATGCACCTCTTGCTCACCGTCTGGGGATTTCTAGCGTCAAATGGGAACTGGAAGACCTATCTTTCCGTTATCTCAACCCAACGGAGTTTTACAAGATTACCCATATGATGAAGGAAAAACGCAGAGAGCGTGAAGCCTTGGTGGATGAGGTGGTCACCAAATTAGAGGAATATACGACAGATCGTCATCTAAATGGGAAGATTTACGGTCGTCCCAAGCATATTTACTCGATTTTCCGCAAAATGCAGGACAAGAGAAAACGGTTTGAGGAAATCTATGACTTGATTGCCATTCGCTGTATTTTGGATACCCAAAGTGATGTTTATGCCATGCTTGGTTATGTGCATGAACTTTGGAAACCAATGCCAGGTCGTTTCAAAGACTATATCGCTAACCGCAAGGCCAATGGTTATCAGTCTATCCATACGACTGTCTATGGGCCAAAAGGGCCGATTGAATTCCAGATTCGGACCAAGGAAATGCACGAGGTGGCTGAGTACGGGGTTGCGGCTCACTGGGCTTATAAGAAGGGCATCAAGGGGCAGGTTAACAGCAAGGAATCAGCTATCGGGATGAACTGGATCAAGGAGATGATGGAGCTCCAAGACCAGGCTGATGATGCCAAGGAATTTGTAGATTCAGTTAAGGAAAACTATCTGGCTGAGGAGATTTACGTCTTTACCCCAGATGGTGCTGTCCGTTCCCTTCCAAAAGATTCAGGACCGATTGACTTTGCCTACGAAATCCATACCAAAGTCGGTGAAAAAGCAACTGGTGCCAAGGTCAATGGTCGCATGGTTCCACTGACAACCAAGCTCAAGACAGGGGATCAGGTTGAAATTGTCACCAACCCGAACTCCTTTGGACCGAGCCGTGATTGGCTCAATATGGTCAAGACCAGCAAGGCGCGCAATAAGATTCGTCAGTTCTTTAAAAACCAAGATAAGGAATTGTCTATCAACAAGGGTCGTGAAATGTTGATGGCCCAGTTTCAAGAAAATGGCTATGTGGCCAATAAATTCATGGACAAGCGCCACATGGATCAAGTTCTGCAAAAGACCAGCTACAAGACAGAAGAATCCCTCTTTGCGGCTATTGGTTTTGGAGAAATTGGAGCTATTACTGTCTTTAACCGTCTGACTGAAAAAGAACGTCGTGAGGAAGAACGTGCCAAGGCCAAGGCGGAAGCAGAAGAGCTTGTCAAAGGTGGCGAAGTCAAGGTTGAAAACAAAGAAACCCTCAAGGTCAAGCATGAGGGTGGTGTGGTCATTGAAGGCGCATCAGGTCTCCTAGTGCGGATTGCCAAGTGTTGTAATCCCGTGCCTGGTGATGATATTGTCGGCTATATCACTAAGGGGCGTGGTGTAGCTATTCACCGTGTGGACTGTATGAATCTGCGTGCCCAAGAAAACTACGAGCAACGTCTCCTTGATGTGGAGTGGGAAGACCAGTACTCTAGCTCAAATAAGGAGTATATGGCCCATATCGATATTTACGGCCTCAACCGTACAGGACTGTTGAACGATGTACTGCAAGTTCTTTCAAACACAACCAAGAATATTTCAACGGTCAATGCCCAACCAACCAAGGATATGAAATTTGCTAATATCCATGTATCCTTCGGCATTGCCAACCTTTCGACGCTGACTACGGTCGTGGACAAGATTAAGAGTGTGCCAGAAGTTTACTCTGTCAAACGGACTAACGGCTAATTGTCCTAGCTCTTACTAGAAAGGCTATTATGAAAATCATTATCCAACGGGTAAAAAAAGCCCAAGTGAGTATCGAAGGTCAGGTGCAGGGGAAAATCAATCAGGGGCTCCTATTGCTGGTTGGTGTTGGACCAGAGGACCAAGAGGAAGATTTGGACTATGCTGTGAGAAAATTGGTCAACATGCGGATTTTTTCAGACGCAGAAGGCAAGATGAACCTGTCTGTTAAGGATATTGAAGGAGAAATCCTCTCCATTTCTCAGTTTACCCTCTTTGCGGATACTAAGAAAGGCAATCGTCCAGCCTTTACAGGGGCAGCTAAGCCTGATATGGCATCAGACTTCTATGATGCTTTCAATCAAAAATTAGCGCAAGAAGTGCCCGTTCAGACAGGCATTTTTGGAGCGGATATGCAAGTTGAGCTGGTCAATGACGGACCAGTTACCATTATCCTTGATACTAAAAATAGATAAGAAAGACCAAGCCCAGCCGGCTTGGTTTTTCTCATCTATCATAAAATACTCCAAAAAGAAATCGGTTCTTGATAGGCCTTGGGGAAATCTTGTTTCAGGATTTGGCTTATGCGATAGGAAGGGATGAGGTGTCCTAGGATTAGGAGAGTTCCCTGAAGGAGAAGTGGCATACCACTTAAACATATCAAGGAGAGAATCATCAGGATATCCCATAGGAGGATTTGTAAGGTAAAACCCCAGAATCTTGGTCTAATCTGGGAATAGAGTTGACTAAAGTGATCACAAAGCTGGTTAGAAAGATAGGTCAATAGCACAGGATGAAAGAAAATGAGCCAACCGCTATAAATCAACATCCAATCCCAAGTAAGCCCCTCTTTAAATGTCAAAAATGCCAGCATAATTCCATCGATGATAAGGAGTTGAATGGTTTTGATGGAGATGATTTTTTTCATGCTAAAACCTCCTTTTCCTTAGAGACACTCCCATAAAGAGATGTGTTTATCGTAAAAATCTGGATAGTGTTCTCTTAGGTAGTCAGCCGTCATATAATATAAAGTAGAATGACAAGCAGTGATGATTGGCATAAGAGAGTAAAAACGCTGAGAACTAATGAAGGCTAAGAGGACAAAAAATAGAAAATCAATGGAGAGAATCCCTAAATAGTAGAAGCGAATCTTTTTATTGATTTTAGGATAAATCTCAGCGAATTGATGTTTGAGTCGGACAACCAAGCGAAATAGCAGGAGTCCTTGAGCAAGGAGGAAAATAAAACCAGAGAGCAAGAGCCACTCCAAAGATGTCTCGGGTCTTTTGTTAAAAAATGCGAATAGTAGCAAATCGATGACTGCAATTGCTGTAAAATGGATTCTAAAGAGTTTTTTCATAAGATGACCTCCCTCTTTTATCTAACTTCATTCTACTCCAAAAGAATGGGAGTTACAAGTAAAATGATAAAAATAGCAGAAGGGAGATTCTCTTAAGTCGACTTGTTTTTTTTATTTAAGTTTTCTTCTATTATCTTACTTCTTCATCATTCCAGACAAATAAAGCTCCGATTGCATTGAGGATATAAAAGATGTATTTTCCGATATTGGCAAAATTTCCTTGAATACCAGCTTTTGTCAGCTGAACGAAATTGTAAATCAACCAAAAGCCCCACTGAGTTGTTAGTTTCAATGCGTTAAAAGCATTGGCAATGAGTGAGAGTGCAAAGGCAATGGTTGTTACATAGGCAAGGAGATTCATCTTTCCTCCATAGCCGATATAGTTGGTCACAAAGGCAAAGAGGAAGGCGATGATGGAAATGATGATGGCCGCCAATTTTAGCTGTTTTTGGCTCATTTGGTTGGGTCTGCCTTCTTGCGAAGCTTCCCATTTCTTAATAGCAAAGGTATAAATGAGGAAGGTGACAGGATAGGTGATAATGGCCGCCTTATTTCCAAGGATATAATCAATGGTGCCAGACAAAATGGTATTGACAATACCAAAGTAATTTCCCCATTTGCTTAATTTTCCCGTGAAACGAGTGGACAACATGGAAATCCCAACGTTGGTTACGGAAATCAATCCAAAGGGAACAAGAGCTGTCCATGGTCCCCAGTCTACGAATTTATCGAGACGGGAGTTGAGATAGCCAGATGCAATCGCAATCCCAACGACCAAAGCAACCCCAAAGAGGTCAAACCATTTAGATGTCGCAAAAATTTTTAGTGATTTTTTCATAGTTTAAGGTATCTTTCTTGTTTTTAACAAACATTCTACAACTAAATGAGAGTAAAATCAAATGATAGAAATAAAACCCTGAAAATTAAACTTTCAGGGTTGGTAGGGAGAATTGAGAAATTAGTTGATTTTCTCGACATAGAGTTGTTTGGCAATGTCCATATTCACTTGTAAGTCCTCGTTTTTACTAAGGATAGTGAAGGTATTGCTGAAGCCATCAAACTGCTTGACTTGGAGCGGATCACCGATGTGAAGTGAGTGCTTGTCCAGATAATGGAGAATGTCAAAGCTATCGTGCACTCGAGTCAGACGGTAGGATCCAGCTTCCTTGATATCAGCTAGTGGGAGATTATTTATTTCAATCAGAAGTTCTCCCTTGGCAGGAATAGTTCCTCCGTGGGGGCAGGTCTTGGGGAATCCTAGCAGTTTATCCAGTCTTTCCACGAAGAGGTCCGATACAGTATGTTCCAAGACCTCAGCTTCCTCGTGAATCTGGTCACTCGTATAGTCTAAATGATGGACTAGAAAAACTTCAATCAAGCGATGCTTACGATAGAGCTCAGAGACCAGTTTAAGTCCAAGATCAGTCAGTAGATAGCCACATTCCTTGTCCTTGAGGATGAGATTTTCACTCTTCATCCGTTTAATCATTTCAGTTACGGCAGGGGGAGAGACTTGCATACGAGCCGCAATTTCCTTGTTGGTAATTTTATGCAGGTCTATGCCAATTTCATAAATACATTTTAGATAATCTTCTTTATTCGGGGTCATTCGCTTCCTCTTGTCTAATATCTTTATCTAGTATATCAAAAAAAGCTAGATTTCTCTAGCTGTGACTTTTTATGTTATACTTATTGCAAGAGAAAAAATGAGGAGATAGATATGACAAAAATAGCTCTTCTTTCAGATATTCATGGAAATACCACTGCCTTGGAGGCTGTTTTGGAAGATGCACGGCAGCTAGGAGTGGATGAATACTGGCTTTTGGGAGATATTCTCATGCCAGGGACAGGACGTAGAAGGATTTTGGACTTGTTAGCTGAACTACCGATTACGGCTAGAGTTCTGGGGAACTGGGAAGACAGTCTGTGGCATGGTGTCCGCAAGGAATTGGATAATACTCGTCCTAGTCAACGCTATCTCTTGCGCCAGTGCCAGTATGTTTTAGAGGAAATTTCCCTAGAAGAAATTGAACTGCTCCACAATCAACCTCTTCAGATTCATCGTCAGTTTGGGGATTTGACGGTGGGAATTAGCCATCATCTTCCTGATAAGAACTGGGGGAGAGAGTTGATTCACACTGGAGAACAAGAGGATTTTGACCGCTTGGTGACCAATCCGCCTTGTGATATTGCTGTCTATGGTCATATCCACCAGCAGTTGCTTCGTTACGGGACTGGTGGGCAATTGATTGTCAATCCAGGTTCGATTGGGCAACCTTTCTTTCTAGATGCCCAGTTGCGGAAGGACTTACGGGCCCAGTATATGATTTTGGAGTTTGATGACAAGGGCTTGGTAGATATGGACTTCCGACGGGTGGACTACGATGTGGCAGCTGAATTGCAGCTAGCTAAAGACCTCAAACTTCCCTATTTTGAGGTTTACTATGAAAGTCTGGTCAATGGTATCCACCATACTCATCATCAGGAATTTCTGAGAGGATTGGCCCAGAAAGAGGGCTATGATAGGGAATTAGATGCTTGGTTAAAAAGTGGTAATAATTGACATTACAACCAAAAAGGGTATAATAAAAGAAAGAGAAGAGTAGAGGTAGGCTAGCCTCGTAAAAAGGAGAAGAGTATGCAAATTCCAAGTAGATTTACCATTGCGACTCATATGCTGATAATCATTGCTCTAGAGGGGAAGGAAAAAAAGGTGACCAGTGATTTTCTGGCTGCTAGTGTCGGGGTCAATCCTGTCATTATCAGAAAAACCTTGTCCCAGTTGAAGAAGGCAGAGTTGATTTCAGTCGCGCGTGGAACGGGCGGAACAGAGATTGTTAAGGATCTCAAAGACATTAGTCTATTAGATGTTTATCAAGCGGTGGAGTGTCTTGGTAAGACAGGCCAACTCTTCAGTTTCCATGACAATCCGAATCCAAATTGCCCAGTTGGAGCTCATATTCATGATGTTTTGGATCAAAAATTGGAGAGAATTCAGCTGGCTATGGAGGCTGAACTTGGTCAGACTAGTCTAGAACAAGTTGTGGCCGATGCAGAGAGTCAAATGAAGGAGTAAGAGGGGTAGATGCCCTCTTTTTTTCTTTTGATAATTATGATAGAATGAACTCATAAAAGGAGGAAGACATGTATCTCGTTATAGGAATTCTATTAGCCTTTGTAGTGTCATTTTGGAAGGATAATAGGAGTTTGTGGAATCCAGTATTATTCTTATTATCCCTCATTTCTAGTTATTTTTATTTAGGCTACCTTTTTTATCAAAATGGGTATGAGAAGATTCATTTCGCTTTTTTTATATTTTCCTTTATTTTACTTCCGATACTGCTTTTTCTAAGTGGCATCTTTTTAATCTATAATGGCCTTATCTTGCTGAAGCGAGAGGGACGTTCAAAGGCTAATTATCTCTCAATGCTCCTTGGAATAGTCATTTTGTTATTTTTTGCCTTGATGTCATTTCGATTGGGTGATAGAAATGAATTATTTTACACCAATCACTTTCTAAACATTTTATTTGCATTTATTGCTTATTCTTACTTTATTTTTGGTTTTGCTTTTGTGGGTTTTATGTTGTACTCTATCTTGTATCTCTTTATTCCTAAGAAGAAGCATTATGATTTTATCATCATTCATGGTGCAGGTTTGTTAGACGGAGAAAAGGTAACACCTTTGCTAAAGAGGAGAATTGATAAGGCAGTAGAAGCTTACCACAATTCTAAGAATCCTCATATCAAAATCATTGCTAGTGGTGGTCAAGGAGGAGATGAGAAGATTTCTGAAGCGCAGGCTATTACAAACTATCTGCTTGAAGAGACCGATGTTCCCCAAGATGGGATTATCCTGGAGGACCAATCAAGGACTACCTACGAGAACCTTCTCTTTTCTAAGGAACTTGGTGAGAAGCTGGTAGCCAAACCTCAATTCCTCTTTGTAACAAATGATTATCATGTCTTTAGAACAAGTACCTATGCTCGTAAGTTAAAAATGAAGGGAGATGGCCTCGGATGTAGGACGGCAGGCTACTACATACCATCTGCTTTTATTCGGGAGTACGTAGCTCTCTGTGTCAAAATGAAATGGCTTTTCCTTGCCTTTTATGTCCTGCTATTAGCCCTCATTTTGATAGCCTACAAAGGGATTATTTGGTAGTCAGATTCTATTTAAAAAGACTTAGAATGCACATGAAAGTATGTATTCTAGGTCTTTTGTTTTGTATACATTTGATTTTCAAGAGTACTATCTATTTTTCCATGCTTGGTAACGGGTATCAATCAATAACTGGGTGAGGCGTCCCATGGTTTCCCTTTCTTCTGGAGTGAGAGATTGAGCTTGGACGAAGAGATGACGAATGTGTTCGATAGCCTTTAAGGAAGACAAGTCATTGATAGATGTAATACCAGAATCAAGAATGGTGCCAAAGAAGAGATCGAAGTAGAGCTGGAGTTCCTCGTCAGGGACTGTGGCCACCCATTCTTTGAAGGTTATGTCAACTTGTTGGCTATCACTGTTGGTTTTATCCAGTTGGACGAAGTGCTTGTCCTCAATCTGCCAACTAAAGGTATCGTGCTGGGCGATACCACCCAAAGCAGTACTGTGCACGATGATTTGCTGGTTAGGGATTTCTAGCATCATACCGATGATGGAACCTTGTGGAATGAAGACCTTGGTTTTATCCATTATCCTTTGATAGCCCTCGCTTTGTGTCAGTTCTTTGTGGAGACCAGGTGCATCAAAGGTATAAACTGCTGTGATTTGATTTTGCAAGTTTTTCTCAATTTGACTAGCAGCATAGATGGCTAGATTTCCTCCCTTGGAATGCCCAGCCAGAATGACCTTCTGCTTAGGATGGTGGGCAAAAAAGTTCTTTAAATAGCGAAGGGCGTGCTTTTGAGCAGGAATTTCCTTCATATAAGTCAGGTGGAAATCTTCCTTCCAGCCAATGATACTGTCATCAGTCCCACGAAAGACAATCAGATAGGTATCGAGATTGAGGTGGTAGGTCATAGCTGCAAATTGTTTTTGCAATTCAGGATTGATGTCATTGATAAAATGGGAGAGTTTGCAATTTTTGAAGCGTTTGTGTCGAGCTAATTCATCCAATAGCTGGAGGCGATTTTTGCTGGTCAACATGTTAGGCTCTCTTGGAACCTGAGGTGCCAGGTCTAAAAGTCGCTGAGGAGTTGTGGAGACCAGATTATCAAAGGAGAGGTAGGTGGTTTCTGTTAAGGCTAAAACATCTAATTCATTCAAAGGTAGGTCGTAAAAGGAATCGTGTGCGACATCTTTCAGATAGTCAAAAATATTGGACATAAGAACTCCTTTCTTTTTATTTATCTTATCAAATTTCCCT
>FLSE01000009.1_pt1 | contig 16611 bp, 9 predicted proteins | sample 1550461 | NCBI WGS metagenome assembly FLSE01 (sample SAMEA4031758, study PRJEB14383) | metagenome | biome: human; feature: oral; material: saliva | place: Philippines | collected 2014 | reverse complement strand
AGGTATCCTTAAAGATTTCAGGATACCTAGCCCAGACTAATGTACCAGATGATTGGTGGAATGCTTTATATTTGGTAGTGATACCACCAAATCGTTTATGAGATAAACGAGTCAAGGCTCCTACCATAAAATTAACCGATGTATTGAATCGAGTATAGTCATCATCCTGTGCCGATGTATCGTCTACTGTAATCATATAGGAATCATATGAATCCATTGATCGAACTGTATTGATACCAAATCCCTTATATTCTGTACCGAATCGAAATATCTCTTCGGGTCCTTTGAACTTACTTTGCACCATATCAAGCAAGTCATCAGCCATCCATAAATTCATTGGGGTTTCTATTGGGGCACATATATTAGTCACTCGTTCAATGAGTTCAGTCGCATATACATATTCAGGCACTCTATTCTTGATAATATCACATAGTGTATCACCCAGATTAATATCGTGACTTTTATACGTATGGCCACCAATTCGATACATAATTTGAGGATTTGTGGGCATAGAACGATATTCACTCTTAACATTAATACCTAAGAATGATAATACCCTTCTGAAAAAGATAGCTTTCGTTATCGATCCATACCATACTCTATCACACTCATGTGGAAGAATAATAGTATATGGTTGTAGATACGAAAAGTAATTGCGTTCTTTACCCATACTATACTCCTTTCGGAGGCATAAATACAGTGTCACTAAAATACTTATTACCAAAAGCTATTTGCCATTGGTTTAAATAGCTAGCAACCATCATCATATCCTCATCGTCAACATAATCGAGTATCTCGAATCGAATTCCATGAAGATAATTACCTGGAGTACAATTATAATCATTAAATTGAATATCTCGACCGATCATACCAAAGGCGGCTTTTACTGCCGATTCGATCCTATCTAAATAATCTTTAATATTAGCAGGTAATAGTGTTTTACTAGTAACTGTAATATACTGATTGCTGTGTCTATGACCATTAGCAAATGTATAATAGTCGCCACTCTCATCTTTGAGCGTCATATCAGTCGAGCTAGCTTTAGTATCAAACTCAACGAGCATCATATTCTTATTCATATCTGGGATAGACCAGAGTTGTTGTTTTAAGAAATTTATGTCATTGACATTGGTTACTCCATCTATTGTCATATAGGTAGATTTCAAGGCAACTAACCCTATCGTTTTAAATACAATATCTAATTGACCAGGGATAGTTTTGAATGTCTTAATTTGTTCAAAGGTAGTTCGAACGAAAATAGCATCCAATTTATCACTAGCTTCTGCTAATGTTATATGATGCATAGAAATATCACGAATTACATCCTTGATGATACTGATATGATCTAATGGATATAGGTGTGTAGGAATATATTGCATAATATGGTTAATTACCGAATCTAATACTTCATCAGTGTTATTGGCGAATAAATCATATTTACGAATTCCTTTTTCTGTTTCAATTACAGTTGTGGCCTCTGCGTATTTATGGGTACCCTGAATAATGGCACTTTGTACATATAACGCATGACCTAAACTATTAACAAACTTCACTGCATCATTTGGTGTCTTTTCGCAATATTTAGGAATATACGTAAAGATGGATTGAATATAGGGACTTGACATAGAACTACTTCCTTTCTACAACTAATGTACCATTTGTGAGAAATCCAGCGGCTCCAGCATGACCGCCACCACCAAATGATTCAGCGATCTTGTTAACAAGAATGGATTTTTCTGGATTTTTACCTAACCGATAAATGGAATATTCCATTTTACCATCAGCATTCATGAAGAATACTAACCCAACTTCATAATCATTCTTAACGGTTTCGAAGATAAAGCTACCACGATCTAATGTGTTAATAGCAATAGCATCAATATCTTCAAACTTACGAATGTAGCATTCAAATCCTGCTCGTTGTAAGTCGGTTACGAATGTACGGTTCTTGTAATCTACGATCGGTTTACCTGAAGTCATAATTTGACCAGCGACATCTTGGGATAATTTCATATCAAAGAATGCATCCCAGAATTCACAAGACTCATTACTTGGACGTTCAAATTCAGCATAAAAACCATCATTGAACATGAGGTTTGTGATATAATCTTCATAAGTAGTGAATCGCCAAGTATCATATAACCCAGCCATACGAACGGATTTAGGGAACAAACCATCCATAGATGGACTCAATAGCGATTCCAATGTCACTTCACACCCATTTACATTCACTTCCATACCAGGGTCAAATAGTGTTGTTTCATCTAGTTGTACAACGCTTCTGAAGAAATGAAGATAGGTTAATTCACAAGCAGCTAATCCATTGATACGTATACCTGGAACCGCATTAATATTTGGATAGTTTTTGTATTTATTGATAGATGAGATGTGGTGATCAATCCATATGATATGATCAATACCTACACGGTCTACGAGTTCATCAAAATATTGAACAGGAAGACTGAAGTCTAAAATAAATACATATTGTGATTTCTTTAACTTACTGAAATCGAATTCCATATCATAATGAGCAGATATGAATTTAAAAGTTTTCTTTCTCCATAATGGAGATAGTTTAGCACACATAGCTGATGTATAGCCATCCATATCATTGTGATGGATGCATAATACATCAAAATCTGTGTTAGGTTTGTTGGTTGTCATACCAACATTCATTAGGTTTTCCATAGTACCCTCCTAAAATAAAATAAAAGTAGTCACTATATTTTCGGATCATAGAAAAGTAGTAATTTTCCATATCCTAGACTACATACTAGCATAATATATAAACACAAATTAGGTTATATATTATATTGGTGAGTCCCAATATTGTATATTATTTAAAGGAGTAAATGACATGAAGGATATTCAAATTGACTATAGTCTATCCCCTACCGATTTGGATTTAAATATTGAGCTTCTACCAGAGTTTTATAACCCTGAAACAGTAGGACCTCGTTTACGTGTAATGGATTGGCATGAATCATTCGTTACCGATATGCTAACTAATAAAGGGTTTATTGTTAAGAGTAAACCATTCAAAAAGAAACTAAAAGATAAAGACGGTAACATTATGACACGAAACACAAAAGAGATGGACGGCATCCATTCTCCTCGGTTCGGGTCTGATTGGCAAGATGAAAATGCATTTGCTGAACGGTACCGTTGTTCTTGTGGGGAAACGATTGGTAAATTCTATACCGGTCAAATCTGTCCACATTGTAATACAAAAGTCAAATTTGTCGATGTTGATTTAGATATGTTTGCTTGGCTTAAATTGACAGCACCATTCTATATCATTCAACCATTGATGTATATTAAACTTAAAGATTTCTTTGGTAGTGATACCTTAGAAACCATTCTTGAGTTTAAGAAAGAAATGGATATCGACGGCTACTATAAAGAACCTAATACCGATGATAAAAAGAATCCATTTGCCGGTATTGGTATGGTTGACTTCAAAGAACGGTTTGAAGAAATCATGTATTGGTTCAAAAAGAAAAAGAAGAATAAAGCTGAGCTATTTGATAATATCATGATGGATAAACATAAGATATTTATTCAAGAAGTTCCAATCTTCTCATCCGTACTTAGACCTGTATTCTTCACAAACGAAGACTATTCCTATACAAAAATTGATACCTGTTACAATGCGATGTATGGTAACTTTGAACGATTGAATGAAGAATCTGATGGTTTGAATCAACGTAATATTGCTAAAGTTAATAAGAACTTATTCCGTGCCCAAACTAAACTTATGGAAGCATACAGTATTATCTTCACATCTCTTACAGAGAAAGAAGGTCATATTCGTAGAAATATCCTAGGCGGTAAAGTTAACTTTAGTTCTCGGAATGTAATCATTCCAGACGCTAAGTTACGTTCCTATCAAGTTCGTCTTCCTTATGTAGGATTCATGGAATTGTACAAAGAGGAAATCATCAACCTCATTGTTAAATTAACAGGTGTTAGCTATAACGTAGCCGTAGATGAATGGTTTAAAGGATATCGTAAATTCGATCCTAAGATTTATAAAATCATTCAATACATGCTAACGAATACTAAGTACAAGAACAAGATTCTACTCAACCGAAATCCTACAATAGACTTCGGTTCTTTCGTTTGTATGGAAATTGTAGAAGTTAAGAAGGATTATGATGATCTTTCTTGTAGTCTACCAATTTCGATTTTAACATCATTAAATGCAGACTTCGATGGTGATGTACTTAATATCATCTCATTGAAGACAAATGAGTTGAAGAAATCCTTCGACCAAGTATTCAATCCACACAAATCATTGGTTATTGACCGTAATACAGGTCGATTCAATAACAAGTTCTCATTGATTAAAGACCAATTGATTGGATTGTATCAGTTCTGTAATAAATAATAAGAAAGGATGTACTCGCTTGAGTACATCCTTATTTTTTTGTATTAAAATGAGTATATGACCGAAGCCATATACTCATTTCATGTATTTTTTGTATAAGAGAAGATTTTATGGTAAGTTAGCCAAACCAAGATACAAGACAACCAATCTTGCATTACCATATTGTTTTCATTTATAAGTACTTCATTAGACAAGTCTGTAGAGGTGATACTAATGAATCAAGCCATAGTAAATTCTAGTCTGGCACATACCGTTGGGAATGTGACATTCCAGATGACAGAATTCATTAAAAGTTTATTCACTCCTAATTTTTTTAGGCATACTCATATCTCTAGCCGTATGGCATATAGAGAATTTAAGATAAATGAAAATCGTCAAGAAGCAGCATTCATTAAGAAGAATCGACCTATTTTAATTATTAGACCACACTTGGAAGTTAATGATGATATCTTTTTATCAGGTTCTATGTTTACTCGTCTATATAATGGGACGAACTTCAATAAGAACTACGGTCAATTCCTTCCACTATTCCGTGATGATGTGAATGATATCTCATTATCCTACTTTACGAATCGATACCGTGTGGTATTGCAGGTCACTATGATGTTTGATACCGCGTATCAACAAGTGAATGTATATAGCTCATTACTCAATCGTTTTAATGAGAATCAAATCTATTGGCAACAAACCGCATTGGAATGCTTTATGCCAGGTCAGATTGTTGAAGAGATTTCTACATTATCTGGAAAACCAATTCGTAATGAAGAGATGTCTGTTAAACCTTTCTTAGAATATCTAACAGGTCATTCTAATAAGTATTGGACGTATAAAGAAAAAACGGCATCGTCTCATGAAGAATTCTTTTTATACTATCCCGTTACCATGGAATATGTATTTACTGATATTTCTATGGATGATTTATCTAAACATGGTTCTGTATCTGAATCAGCCAATATCAATTTCACATTAACCGCTGAGTTCAATACCATGGGTCAATTCCAATTGAGTACAGAACGGGACGATAAAGGATTCAAAGCCAATATGGGGTTAGATATAGGAAGTACAGATGGTATTAATATTCGTACCTACTATACACCAACAATCCAATTTGGTGAAGAAGATGAAAACGGTTATCGACTTCTGTTCACAAATATGTTCCAAATTGAAGAGGACTTGGAACCAAAGGAACCCGATATATTAGATTTATCTAAGCTATTAGGGGACTCTGTACTTGATGAAATTTTACAATACCATGACAGTCATGGGATTAGTACAGATATTCTATTCAATTTCATTATCTTAAAAAATGAAACGATCCTAAAAGGGAAGAAAGAAAAACCGGGAGATAAAATCGACTATGTTGTCGATTTACCTCATAAACGGGTTCTCATTTACAATAAAAATGTGGATGCTACCTATCGGATTCTTATCTATGTGAATAACCTATACATTAATCAAATTAGTGATAATATTAGCGATTTACAATCATATTATGAATATGATTATAAAGATAGATAGCTATATTGGAGGACGTAATGAAGATTAAAAAGATTAAGCAATTATTAAAAGACATTCGGGAATTTAATCAACTCTCTGAGAATGAAGTCCCTGTGGGTGAGGGTCCATTACGAATCGGTGCTCAATTGATTCGTATCGTGAAACAAAACAATCACCCAAGTTTTAAATCCATCTGCAAATTTATTGAATCGATTGATGCCAATGAAATCGTTGAAGAAACTGATCGTATTAATGCATCCATTGGTGCTCCCATCTTTGTAGTTATGGGTAATCCAGACTCTCCAGTAAAAGTAGTATTATTGAATACTCGTTTCGGATATATTGGTATGAATGTGGTTCCTGATGAAGTTATTCATGAAGAAATGAAACATCAAGCTGAAGTACCCGAACTGGATGATCAGCAAGTTATCGATATTTTAAAGAATGTAAAAATCGATTAATAGCGAAGTGTACTAGACAATTTATACGTCTAGTACACTTATTTTGCATCGACAAGAGATTAATGTATTTAAAAGTAAAGGAGATTTTGGATTATGTTAGGCAACAACACAATTATCAATGAAGTGAGTATGGTTGAGTATCTTAAAAATAGATACAAATTACCGTTAACGAAAGAACAAGAGCAACGAGCTCAAGAGTTCTTTGATTCGATTGATAACAAGAAAGAGAATTCATCTGTACACTTTATTTCCCATAATAGTATTGAATCCCTCGATGGGGTATTAACACTTAACCGATCAATTGAGATTGATCGTATGATGGAAAGTGTGTACACAGAAGATATCGTATTCTCTTTATTCCCAGTACAACCAGGGATTTTAGCTGAGACACGAGTTAAAACACATCACAATACGAAGTTAGACTCGATCTCATACCCAGACCCAGTAGTGGATCCTAATATGACATACAATATTATCGTCATCCGCTCATTCGAATATTATATGCGTAAGGATATCGTTGATCGTATTATCAGTGATTCTATTACCTATGATATAATTATATTGAATACCGCTTTGGATATTCCTATTGACGGTATTATCTTCGAAGACATCGACGAAGAAGAATTTAAACAATTAGGAACTAAAGGAGAAGAAGCGTAATGAGTACACGTCAATTATCTTCCATCCGAGATTCGTATCTATACTCCATTTTCAATCATGGTAATAAAATGGATAACTTGCTTAAAAATTATTTGGCAAAATCCGTTGTGGTAGATGCGTCTGCTGTTGATGAAGCAATTAGTAACATTCGCAGATACTTTAAGTATCCGCTCGTGAATGATGTATTGAACGCATTCACACATAAAGATGGTCTATATGGTAAAATGCTACCAATTGGATCCAATATCAACTTCCAATTACCACCTCCACTTCCATTCTTTTTAGCTGGTAACCAACAAAACTTATTTGGTATTGCGGTATTGGACCGTGTGGCTAACTATGCGAAAGATGATAGTGGTCGAATCGATGTAGATCCAAAGAAACTCTATGTATTACTTGAATCTGCGTATATCGCTAGAGTAGTTCAACAAAACTTCTCTAAGTTGAATAACACAACTCTTTACACAGAAGGTGCTTCTGTATATGCACACATGTTAACTCGTGTATTGAATAAATTATTTGCATTAAATGTAGATAAAGTAGCCTTTGCTAAAGTATTATACTTAACGGCTAAATACTACTTCTTATCTATTTTAAAAATACAAGATAGTAGCATGGTGCAAAATTATGCATTGAAGGTATCAGGATTAACTGAAATTGCTGTACGTGATATCGAAGCCGCATTCAAACCTGAATATTATGCAACGATTGCTACATTCATTACCAAATTACAAGAATCTGCGTATATGGTCACTAACACAATGAAAGATTTAACAGTTCGTGGTTATGTAGAAGCATTCTGTAAAATGTATGGTGATGCTGCATTATTTGCATTGGAAAACTTCAATTACTTTATCTTTAATATTGCCAGTGCTGTTAATGGTGGTTTCTTGAATAACCAATATGCATTTGATGATATCATTGGTAAATCCGGTGATAAACTTTATGCCGTAGTAGCAAACTTTGCGAAAGGTAAATAACTCACTATAATCGTTTCTCATAAAGGAGTTAACTGACTATGCCTGAAGATATTACTAAGGATATGGTGAAGAAGGATCTAGCATTAGGGGATCTAAATCCTAAGATGTTTAGACAATTCTTTGCTGATATGCAGATTAAATCCTATCAATACGACTATCAAATCCAACGAGATTTAGTCGCTTATCACGAAGAACGATTTACAACGGCTCAGTTAAAAACTGAAGTGGGGGTTAAAATGTTTGATGACGTGAACTCTGAACGAGTTCTCGTCTTCCCTATGAAACATCAGTTTATTGCAACAGGTCGTCGTAAAGCTTGGCGTGATTCTGCAATTTATAATAAAGCGTTGACATTCGATGACATCAATCGTAATCGAAAGCTTTTTAAATACAACGTACTAGTGTTCGTGGATAATAAGTTAATCACGAATATTAGAATTAAACCGAACGAGGAGTTCACATATATCTACTTTAGACGTAAAGATTTGGCTAAATATCTTATCGATACACCTAAAGTAATCAATGTTCTCTTCATTCCAAATGCTATCGTTTCTGTAGCGGAAACGATTAATGCAACCAATACAGCGGGTAGTAAGTTATTATTGAATGCATTCTATTCCACTAAACGTGAATTTAATGTGACGGATAACTACTTCGCTATCTTCCAAAATAAACAAACCTTGGAAACTGAATTTACAGGTGGTGTACATTATAATCCTGACTATACCAACTTCACATTTGATGGTATCAATATCGCTGATTATGCTGATACACACCGTGTCATCTTAGTGGGTACGGAACTTCTATTCAAAATCAAAGCCGTGAGTGCTACACAACGCTTCGTGGATTTTGAACTACAAAAGATGCCGTTACCTAAAGATGATATTATTGTATTATATAAACACCCAAACCGTAGAGATTATGTACCAAACGATGGTACCATAGTCTTAACAGAACACTATCCAAATATTATCGAAATCAGTAATCCTCAGAAGTATCAACTACTCTTGATTGCTTTGTATGATGAAGCTACACAAAATCATCATATTAAATTCGATACTGAAATGGATTTCTACTTAGAAACAGAACGATTGTTGGATCGCTATCAACAAGGTTCCGTTCCTGAGATATTGCAAAATTATAAACCTGCTGATTGGGACTATCGCCTCAAAGATTACTTTGAAAAGAACGAGGGTATCCATGCAGTGGATATGACAGATCGATGGAATCCATTCCATTATAAGATGAATACCATTAGTGGTCTTATCAAACTTTGGTCTGAATTCTATCTTGAGTATGAACGTAGAACATACGGTTTCTTAACTGGTTGGTATCATGACATCTCCAAATGGAGTGCTGAACATCTAGCGTCTAAGGAACGTAACTCTACAGAACAAGATGTGCCAGTCGATCCAACTGGTCATATCCAAGTTGACCATAAAACATTTGCGGAAACACAATATGTGTTTACGTACAAAAATGATATGAAGTTTGATGATGCAAACTCCTATCTATTCTATATTGATGGTAAAATGGTCATTCCATCAGCTATCATCGTACATAGAGGGTTCCAATATGTATATTTACCAAAACGATTAATCAAACCAGATTCTATGATTGAAGTAGAACGCTTTGATGGTATCAATTTTGGGTATTGGATTCCATCTATTCCTGAAGAAGGATTAACGCTTCCTCTTAAGGGTATCATTAAGACATCTACGGTAGCTAATTCATTCTTCTTAACAAACAAAGAGAATGAATATGTCAATGATCGATATGATGTATTTGTAATTGATACAGAAATGGATAATGTTGAATCTAAATTGGATTTGACTAACTCTGTATACTATATCTCTCCTAAGATGAAACTTCGTATTGTTCCTAAAGAACGTGCGAATGCTAATAAAGGTGTATTCTTACGTGCTAATAACCAATTAGTTACATATACTCGTAAGAATAGCGGTGATGATTATTTACGTAATATCGGGGTTAACTTCAACTTACAAAATAACATCACTAACGTAAAACAAGATGTGAAACCACGTCTTCGTATCTATACAGAAGATGGTCGATTATTCTCTAAAAATTCATATGTGATTTACAATCATGATAATTTTAAACAACGTCCAAAATTCAATCTCCCAATTAAAGCTGGTGAAACAGCGTTCCATCGTATCGCCTATGTTGGGTATGATGAACGATTGATTTATCATCGTCGTCATGTTCGTAATGATGGCTTTGTTGATTTGGAAGGTAAGACAACTCGTCCAATCTGTTTAGCATACCATGATATCTATTTGAATGGTGTACGTCTTCACAAGAAAGATATTAAAATCATTGCACCATTTAAGTTTATTATTACAACCTTAAAGAAGCATAACACATTAGACAACCTTGAGATTTATGAAAAGGTACATGCGTCTGATGCTATGTTTAAATTCGATATCGATGAAGATTCTGCGTACTTAGCAGACCGCCTATTCAATAAAGATAAAGAATACCAAAAACACGTATTAGATTCTCTTGAAAAGATTAACCCTGATGGGAAAATCAAAGATTTGAATGAAATTCGTAACTGGTATAAAGACTTATTGGATGACTGGTTCTTTAATCGATTCGTGAATGCTGACCGTCGGTATGACTTAGAGTTATATGAACCATTATTTGATGAAAATTATGGGTATCGTGTACTACTCAATGGTGATGACCGTGTACGTTGGCATGTGACACAAGAAAATCGTTTCTACATGTGGCATGATAAGACACTAGAAGAAACAGGTGGTGTCAATCCTCCTCCTAGAAATGTATATGAAGGATTAGCAAACGATAACATTCCTGATGATACTCGAACTATTACAGAACGAGAATATATCGAAAACGGTATTTCATTTGGTAATGTTAAAACGATCTATGACTATGATACAGAAATTCTTCATGAACAAGAGGAAGAAACAGCAGAACCAACTGAATTAGATGGCGTGGATTTACATGATTTGAATCCAGCTAACTATAAAGTGATTCATGACCGTGATAGTGATGAAGATGGAGCTGGTTATAACCGTACTCATATTAGTACATACACTAAACCAAAACGCTCCGTAAATCCTCACTCATTACCACAAGATCCACCAAAAGATGTAACAATTGTTCCATTCGTAGATCCAAATCCTCGTATGCCTGAACATATTGCAACACCTGAACCAACGTTACCTGAACCAGGTGAATATGAACCATTTGTAGAACCAACTGATTCTGTAATTAAGTTCTTAGGTACTAATCCGTTTACTGATGAAACGAAAGCTAAGTTGACAGTAACGGTTGAAAATGAATTTGACCATACAATTCAAACTGTAGCACACGGTGCATCTGTGAATGCTAAAACTCTTAATGCGTTACGTGTTAAGTTTATGGTAACTGAAGCATTATCTCGTAAGTATTATGTGAAAATCGTAGATACTGATAATCATTTGGTATATTCACACTTGTTAACGAATAAACCTGATGATCAAATTAATCAAATCATCAATATCATACCAGGTTCCATGACAATCACTATTGAAACCCATGATCCAAGTCGCGGTGAAGTTAAATATCCGTTATATATGGAATTTAATGGTGGTTTCCCTGATGATGGTTTACTATCTAACGGTAAATGGGAAAATGATGAAGATATTGATGACCCTAAAGTGTTCGTAGAAGATACCTATTCATTATATGATGAATTTTCTAATACAAGCACGTTTACGATTACAAAAGAAGGATTAGTGGGTCCTACCAATAAACTACTACTCATTCGTGATTTAGATAGTGGTAAGATTATTACTCGTCAATTCTGTAATCCAACTACTGGTAAATTGAATATTACGTTACATAAACCTATTACACGTATTTCGGTTGCGTACGAACCATTACCACAAACAGTCAAAGAAATTCATATTGATACGACATCTCCACTATTCACGGATCATGTGAAGTCAGTAGAAGTTATTTCTACTCGTACCGAAGGTGTATATGTTGATAGTAACGATACTATCGTTATGGATACATTACATGATGGAGTGGTACGTGCCGATTGCGGTTCTAGTGTTATACGAGTATTCCTTAATACGGCAATCAATGTTAAATCAGCTTTCTTTGATGATGCACGTAATATTGCATATGAGCCTGAAATCAATCCAACAATCCATGATGTTACATTTGGGGAAAATGGGTTCTTTATTGATATCCCTGTACCAGATGCAAGTAATTTCAAAGAGGGTGATGCGTACTTAACATTATTTAATGCTAAGAACCTTTTGAAACTTCATTTATTATCCTCTATCTCTGATGAAATTGGTCATGTGATTATTCCAAACTCATCTAATATGACTGGCGAACGGGTAGATGACATTGGTAAATATAGAGATAACCTATATCCATTATTTGCCAATGGGAAATCCAATATGGATGTCACTTATGTATCTCCTGTTGTTTTGAATAATATTCCGAATAAAATGGTAACTGTTCGTGTCGGTACTGATGAAGGTACTGTATCTGCTGTTGCGTTATATGATCAATATAAACCAGTTAAGCAATTGACATTCTCCGCACATTCACCATTTAACGAATATTTCTTAAAGAGTGAACCTGTAGACCATATCTATAGAATGGAACTTGGACAGTCTGACGTTGATATTGTTGACATCTATACCTATTCAATTGATATTGGTAACTCAACTCCTGCTCAATATTTAGATAGAATCACATCACCTACAGATGTACAATACTTGAAATATATTGATGGTTCTGTACTTGTATTCAACTTTGCAAAAGATAATAAGGGTAATCGAATCAATGAAGGTTTCTTTGATATTATCTTTACGAATAAGGAAACTGGTGCAGTTGTTGATTCCTATCGCTATGATAACCGTAAAAAAGCGGTTCGTGCATTAGGTGATAATGCTATGCGGTTAGATGAACGATACGATAATTGTATCATTACCATTAAACGGTATATCCCACCAAGATGTCTTGAATTAACCTATGGTGCAGGTGTACCAACAGATTGTATATTAAGTTCTGATGGTTGGAGAAGTGGACAATTTGCTCCTGATACATTCCCTATGTATGGAGAAAATGAAGTCAACTTAACACGTACCATCACAATCGAAAATGACCAACTGTTAAACGTAACTGGTACTGAATCGAAAGTGTTAGTCGTAACTGATAATCGAACTGGTAAAGATTTGGCTGTATTTGCCACTGATACTTATGGTATGCCAGAGTCAATTACCTTTACAGCTGAAAACCCATCCTATGGATTTACGTTGCAATATAGACCATTACCATTGATTCGTGTCAATGTCGGTAATGCTCTTGATTTATGTAGTGACATCATAAGCTATTATGGTGATTTAGTGATTTCTAAAGTTACGAATGCAACGAGTCATTGGTTATATTTAGTGAATCGATTGGATGATTTTAAAGTTACCTTTAAATTCAAAGATCGTGCTATTAATCTATATCATTTAGAAACGGCAACAATTCCTATTCCGATTGATATCAGTGCACTGGTTGTTAATGAATCTAACTTAACATCCGAAATCCATAAGAATGCTGTTGATGGATATCATATTACTATGAAACCTGTTGTTAATAATGCGGGTTCTTCGTTTACGATTAGTAAAACGAATGTTCCTACACTTGATGGGTTCCGTAATAATATTGCACGAGCTAAGGGTCTAATTGATAAAGTAGCTATATTAGGACTATCTAAAGGTTCTACTCATACTTACTTAGATCTCACAGTAACACCTCAAATTCCTGAAACTGTGTTACCTAGAGATCAAATTAGATTACGTTCTATGGTTCCAGTAACACCAGAGGATATTCTATATAAACCTAATACAGTTGAATTATATCCAGATTATCGTCTATATTACCAAAACCCATTAACTAAAATCAGTAATGGATACTCCTCTAACGTGATTGTGTATTTAGATGAAGTGTTTAAACATGCTCCAGACATTGCTACACAATATGTTTGTGTGAAAGATGCTGATAATCAAGTGGTTGATTATTCTGTATTGAGTAATAAGAATGGATCTAAATCTCTCACTATCGAACCTGTATACAATAAAAACGTATATAAGATTGATGTGTCAGACACTAACCATCTATATCAAATTGGGTGTAGTGTAGATACAGCTAAGTCTATGATTGATATTGGTATTGATACAATGACTACGTGTACATTACAAGATGTACATCAATTAAACCGTAAGGTTGTTAAAACACCATTGCCTATTTATACCGCTATCTCATTTGGTAGACAAACTGATACTAAACTATACTATACGGATTTTGATAATGAATATATTCGTTTTGAATCAACCCCTTCTAGTACGACTAAAGGATATGCTATCCTAGACGATAATGGTCATTACATTAATTCCGTTGAAATTAATACCAATAAAGACCATTACTCTCAAATGGCTATCCCTAATACGTATCGTTCAAATACGGGTACGATTATCTTTAAACGTATGGATGCTATGAATCGTATTTCTATCGAAGGATTCACTGCTGAAAACGAATATTGTGATATTCTATCTGGTTCTGGTCCTCAAGTTACATCTATCGGTCCTAAATCATTAGGAACTGGTATTTGGGATATGAGTGAATTGACGTATAATGTGGGTGATATTCTAGCCATTCGTATTCATGCCGATATTGTTGAAAACAATGATAAATCTGTTATCGTTGTATATGAACGTCATAATGGTGTTGATCGAATTGCTGGCATGCGACTTCTTGATAAATCCTATTCAAGGAATCCAGAAGATAAGTTAGATATTCCATTTATCACTGGTCATAATCAAGGTGCTCATTATATCGTTAAATTAATGAATACTCGAGATGTTGGGTTAGGTGATCTTGTTACTATGACAATTGATGGTCAATCTGGACTACCAATCAATACGTTACATAATAACTATATTGGTGGTGTAGTGAACTCCTTGTCATTTATCAATATGATTAAACCAGCTAATCGAACATTCTTTACAACAGAAACCTGTGTAAATGATGGTAATATACCAGTTATCTTTAATAGTATTGGGTATAACCATAAACCGAATGATGATGGTACACAATGTACAATCACATCACCTAGACGCATTAAATGGTTACCTGCGATTGAATTTAAGTTATTTGCACAAATACCAAATATGGATAAATACGAATATAGATTTGCTGCCATTGGGAATGTTACAAAACAATTAACTGAACCATTAGAACCTGGATGGAAAAATGTTACATTATCCAATACTCAAGAATTGGATAATTTGACACTTAAAGTGACAACTAAACGAAAAATTCTTCCTGGTAGTAAGGTTATTGTAAATGCTGCATTTGGATATGAATATATGAATAGTGATGATAACCTATCTAGGGTTAATTTAAACTACAATAGTGGTGGAAATACTATTCGAGCCGTTAGTAGAAATACCGATGAAACGGAATCGGAAATTAATGATTTCCCATATGGTGGGTCATTAACTGTATATTTTGCATATGATCGAAAAACTATTGATAATACTTTAGCTAATCGATTATATATTAACCAATCGGCATTACATGATGATGAAGTATCATTACGAATGGGTATTCAATGCATAGATGCAGACAATGGTTCTGTTATCGCAACAAAATCTAAGAATGAATGGGAACTTGTTGCTAAAAAAACAGGTATTTCATCTGGTGAGCATAATGACTACACGTATGTGGTGTATTATATAGCAAAGATGACTATTCAGCCTATTGGTAAGAGATTTAAACTTAAAATTATTCGTTAATAGTAATAGAGAATACGGATTTATTCCGTATTCTCTATTCTTTTTCTGATTTTTCATAGTCTTGGTTACAAATATATATTATTCGAATGAATACATTGATGATGTATTCATGTATACAATACTTTTTATATTACAAAGGAGGAGACTAATGGGAATCAATAAATCAGATTTATCATTCTCAAAAGAATGGGTATCTGAAATGAAAACAAAACTTATGCGAACTTATCCATCGATGTCAAAATCAGATATTGAGGAGAAATTATATCGCATTATTAATACAAGAATGAAGGATCATCCTTGTTTATTAGATAATAACTATTTAGGGACATCAAGAGATACGACCCTATTAGCTATGACTGAATTCTTTGCTAAGCAAAAACCAATTTTAGCAGGATATGGTGTATTATTTAAACCCCATGATAAATCAGCCAATGCATCAGCTGGTCTATTAATTGAAAGTTTAGATAATCGTAATAAGATTAAAGCCGAACGTAAGAAATATCCACAAGGGTCTTATGAATTCCTTGTAAGGGATATCGGTCAAGGGAATGAGAAAGTTATTGCCAACTCATATTACGGTGCCGCAGGTGCTGATACGTCCGTTTTTTACAATTTATATGTAGCGGCATCTACTACAGGAACAGGACAAGCATTGATTGCTACGGCAGAAACTTCATTTGAGGCTCTATTGGAAGGAAATATTAAATTCTTTGATTTAGATGAGTGCCTTCTATTTATCAACAGGGTTGTTAAGACTGATATGGATATGAACTTTGCTGTATCTAATC
>FLSE01000509.1_pt1 | contig 16837 bp, 16 predicted proteins | sample 1550461 | NCBI WGS metagenome assembly FLSE01 (sample SAMEA4031758, study PRJEB14383) | metagenome | biome: human; feature: oral; material: saliva | place: Philippines | collected 2014 | reverse complement strand
ACTGGTGATTATGTTCAAGGTGAAACAAATTGGTCCACAGAAAGCTATAAGTGCGATATTGTTCCTGCTGGAAGGGCTAATACTATCCCTATACCAGACGGAAGTGTACAGGCTTACTCGTATACCATTTATAACCTCCCAAGAGATTGTCAAGAGTTTCAATATGGAGACAAAGTCAAATTGCAATTCTATGGCAAAGGAGAAGGGAAAGTCTTTAATGTTTTAGGTTTTCATCGTTACCAGCACCAGTGTAAGATTTGGATTTGATATGGCAATAAAAATGACTACACCCCCAGAGGCATTAGATAGGTTCTTGATGGCTGCTTTTACCATTATAAGAAATGAAGTGTCAATTGCTCTTGCTAAACTGGGTGTAGAGTGTGTTGCTAAAATCAGAGATAGGTCAAGCAAGGAAAGCTGGATAGACCATACAGGAAACCTCCGTTCGTCAATAGGCTTTGCAGTCTACGATTACGGGTTGAAAAAGGTTCAGTCATCATTTCAAACTGTAATGGGAGGATCTGATGGTTCGTCCGAAGGTCGGAAAATGATAAACAATCTTGCAAATGAATATTCTAAGGTTTATGCTTTAGTTGTTGTTGCAGGAATGAATTATGCGGAATATGTAGAATCTTTAGAAAGCAAGGACGTATTGGCATCAACAGAGCTGTGGGCAAAAGATGTTATTGACGCTCGACTTGAAAGGGCAAAGAAGTCCGCTCTCGCTAACATAGAAAAATTATCATTATGAAGTCAGATATAGATATCAAAGATGATGTATGGAAGATTATTAAAGAGTCTTCACTGCTAAGAGAGGTGAGTGGAGACTTGAAGAAAACTTCTGTGCGCCCTAAAAACTCACGTTCGGAAGATATTATTATATCTGTACTTGCTAATAGCACAAAGCAAAAGCAAGTTGCTTATGTAAACGTAAATATCTATGTTGCTGACGATTATATTGATGGTCAGAGTGAGGAAAATTCGGCTCGATTAAGAAAGTTATGTAAGATGTCATTCGATCTTTTCGATAATGTGCGAGGAAAGGACTTTAGATTATCACTCACAGACCCAAATTATGAATGTGGTCAACGGGTGATAGAATCGTCTGGGTCTTCTGAACACGTTGTAAATAATAAAGTTTTGTATCAAATTATAAACGAATAATTATGGCAAGTAATTCTATTGGTTGGGGTAAGTGTAGTATTATTGTTAAAGAACTTGACAACCCTACAGCAAAGTGGACTAAGCTTCCAACTCCTAAGGAGAATACCACAAAGCTCACGCCTACTAAAGGCGACAAGAAAGAAGCACCTATCGAGGGTGGCGAGAACGAGGCAGTAAAGTACTCTGCCAACAAGTATGTAGTTGAATATGTGCTCAGACGTCTACAAGGACGTAAGAAGCCTTTCGCTGACACAAATGGCATTGTTGCTAAACATTATGCCATCTTCATTCAGCCTGAGAACATTGCAGTGCCTGGTCCACGTATTGATGACACCGTAGTTTCTCTTGCGGACGAGTTCAGTACAGAGGAAGGTGGTATCTTGACATATAACCATGATGCCTTGAAGCCAGAAACTGGTAATATCGTTAAGTGGTGTACAACTACTAAGGACCTTTCTACCGTCAAGGAGGGTGCAACTATCAACGATGCAGATATTACATTTGTAGACGTAGATGTATAGGGTTAGTCTGGTAAAAGGATTAATTAGGATAACTGACAAAGCGGAAAGACGCTTGACAGCCGGACAGACGGCTATATCGCAGGTTAGAGAAGTGGTATCTCGTTACTCTCATAAAGTAAAGAACGGTGGTTCGAGTCCATCACCTGCAACAAATATAAAGAGATATGGATAAAGAAAAGCAATTAGAATTAGATATTGCCGACACCATCATAGATAGACCGAAAGGGTTCAGTGTTGGTCGTCGGCATTTTTACTTATATCCAGTTACCTTAGGCAAGATTTATTTGCAGAAGAGGATAGTAGAGTCCCTTGATATCAACAAAGAGCTATTAATTGAGAACCCATACGCAGAAGCATTAAGGCTCGCAGAAAGTAAAAAGAAAGAATGCTGTCTTCTACTCTCTTACCATACATTGCAAGGAAAGGAAGAAGTACTTGACAATAGGAAAGTACAAGAAAGAAAGAAATACTTAGAAGACAACTTAGGTAATGAAGACTTAGCAACCCTCCTTATTACATGTCTATCTGATGACAAGTTAAGTGCGTATGTAAGATACTTCTGTATAGACAAAGAACAAGAAAGAATGGAGGAAGCTGCTAAAGCTAAAGATGATAGTGGTACACTCACCTTCGGAGGTAAGTCAATATATGGAACTCTAATAGATACTGCTTGCGAAAGGTATAAATGGACTTTTGATTATGTTGTATGGAGTATTAGCATAATTAATCTCCAGCTTTTATTGAAAGACAGCATAAAAACAATGTACCTCACAGAAGATGAAAGAAAGAGAGTACACACAAATGATACTTCTATGGTAGACGGAAATAACAAGGAGTCTATCATGAATGCTATTAGCAGTATGAACTGGGGGTAAGAAAACTATAGTTACAAAATAGACAATATAAAAAAGGCTATGGCAGGACTTAAATTCGATATAACGGGCGAAAGCATATCATTGTTTATACTTTTGTTGGTATTTTGTAGTTTTATGTTGTGTTTTAGCGAGTTACGGGAAACTGAAAATTCACTCTCAACCATACGAGTTTGTTTTTTCGTATAGTTTTGTTACGTTTTTGTTATTAAGGAAAAGATATGAAAAGAAACGAATTTAAGGAACCTATAAGGTTACGCAAGAGAGAACTTAAAGGGGGCAGCAAATCGCTGTACCTTGACTGCTATTTCAACGGTAGGAGAACGTATGAAACGCTTCATCTGTACCTTGTGCCGGAACAGACACCGATAGATGTTGCCAACAATAAGGAAACGCTTAAACTTGCCAATCTCATCAAGTCAAAACGCATACTTGCAATGCAGCACTCCTTCTATGGGCTTTCCATGGCAAAGGAATATGAGAAGGCTGATTTTGTTGAGTACATTCGTAAGTGTGGTAAAAGGGCTACCCAACATGGGAACTCGTCTGTTCAGCAGAGGGAGAATGTTATCAAGAAGCTCAAAGAGTATGCAGGTGTTCCGCAAATCCAGTTTAGGCACATCAACAAAGAGTTTGTGCTTGGATTTGTGGATTATCTAAAAAGCACAAGGATAAAGTCTATTGGGAAAACTAAACTTAGGGTTGCTCGCTACCTGTCTGAAAAGACCATACACTCATATTTTGCTCTCCTGTCTGCAGATATAACGAGTGCCTATCGGGACGGTTATTTGGCAGAGAATCCTATTTCCAAACTCAATCCGTCTGACAGACCGAAAGATGTTGATGCGCACAAGGAGTATCTGACTGAGGTTGAATTGCAAAGTATCTGTGATTTGGATTTGGCAAGCCTGTACGGTCCGACACTTTTCGTCAAGGCAGAGTACATGAGAGGTATTTTCCTTTTCTCATGCTTTACAGGGCTTAGGCTCTCTGACATCAAGACACTCAAATGGGGGGACATCATAGAAGACGATAGAGGTATAAAATCCATTCGTAAAAAGATGATCAAGACAGGCGGTATTGTTGAGTTCCCTATGTCTGAAAATGCTGTCAATCTACTGCCTATGTCGAGAAAAAAAGACAATGAGCTGGTTTTTGCTTCAACATACCACACTTTCATTTATAACTATTGGGTTAGGAGGTTAGCCGAACTTGCTGGTGTCAAGAAACACCTCACGTTCCACTGTGCAAGACATACGTTTGCCACCATGCTCATAACAAAGGGGGCGGATTTGTACACCGTCAGTAAATTGCTTGGACACTCTGAAATCAAAAGTACGGAAGTGTACGCAAAGGTAGTAAAAGAGGTAAAAATGAAAGCGATTGACTACCTGCCAAAATTTACGATAAAATAATTGTTAATTCTCTTTGATAATCAAATATAAAATAGTATTTTTGCAATATAATTAGATTATTCTAAGATTAGTCGTATATGATAAACGAAGAAACGAAAGAAATGCTGAACGGTCTCATGGAAGACAGCAGCACAGAGAAAATCGGAAAGGTACTATCTGTAATCATTGAAAAGATAGACGACGTTGAACTTTCCAAGAAGCCAATCCTTACTGTAGAGGAGGCGGCACGGTACACAGGGTATAGCGAACAGCGTTTGAAGCATTTCGCAAGAACTAAACAGATAAGCAGTTGCAAGCCTATGGTAGGAGGCTCGTGCCGGGCTTTCTTCAAGCGTGAGGATTTAGATGCTTTTCTTACCCAATATCGGTCAGAATCAAATTTTGAGTTGCAGAAAAAGGCAAATGATTATTTAATGAAAAGATAAAACAATGGAAAATTACAGAACAAATTTAGTAGAAGGTTACAAAGTTGAGCCTAATCTTGCATTGGTGTTTGATGTACTTTGTCGAAAACAGGAATTGAATATGAAGGCAGGTCGATTTACCTGTACCATGAATGAATTGAAAGACATGTACCACTTGACAAGCGGTAAGTCCACGAAGTGTACACAAACACTCGTCAAGATGGGGTTTGTCTATTCCAAGCGTGAGGGCATGGGTACTCGTGGTACGCAGTTTTACTACACGGTGGATTTCGGGAAACTCTGCCAAGACGAATACCTTTCAAAAATCATCACTCCAAACACACCCACCTACAAAGCCCTACAAAGCCATTTCAAGGCTCTATCAGAGGTTCAAGGGAGAGTTGCTTTACAGTCTACCAATGACTAAGTAACAACACTCCTAAGCTCATATTTCGTGTGAAGGTGCACGATACCCAACGAGCAATGAAATAAACCAAAAAATTATGACATAAATAGAGATTTCACAATGGCATTAAGATTTTGTATAAAGCCATGCGAAGATACCATAAAGTTCACTGTCAAGGGCGTGGAAATGGAACTTGCCTACCATGCAGCCTCAGCACTATGCACACAGATAGCAGAGGTGTTGGTTGATCGATTGGATGACACTATTGTTCATCCGTATTGGAAGTTGAGGCTTGACCAGAAACGCTTGGTAAATGTCCACAAGAAGAACAGGGAATCGTATGGAGATTTTCTTGACAGGCATGGCAATCCCGAACTTGTATCAGTCCAAAGATGCCGAAAATGCGAGCCTCAGCCAAAGGTACCAAAAAAGTCGCTCGATGAGAGACGAAAAGAGGAAAGACAACGATTTGTGGAGTTTTGGAAAAAACGGCTCTCAAAGCATCAAGATGAAACACCCTCACAATTATCTACCTCTGTGAGTAAAGACGCTCACGGAGAAAATAAAGACCGCCTATGAGTTTCACATATTCAACTTATATTCTATCTCGTAGGGCGTATAAACTTGCTTCTGATGAGGTTGTTTTGTTTGAGTATTTCTGCATCACTCAAGAGCATTTCATGCGTGAGGGTGCAAAGGATTTTTACAGTAGCATGGAACGGATTGAGAAAGAGTTTAACATTGGGAGAAGGAGGCAGGAGGCAATCATTAAGTTGCTGTCCGAAATTGGTGTTCTCTCCGTTGAAACTCGCCCAAACAAGGAGCGGTCCACTCGCTCAAAGTATTTCCACATTGACTTTGACAAACTCTCAAAACCCGCTACGCTGGCAAAGATTATCGACAGCAGTACAGACTATTTCAATGAAGCTATTGCGCATTTTAAGGAACTTGTATCGGTTCAGAAAGGTTTGTCGAAGCCTAAGAAGAAAGCGGCAAAGAGTACAGTCAATGTTGATGTCATTTTTGTAAAGTTGCAAGACACATTTAGAGAAAGGGTGAGAATGTACAATGACGGGGAACTGACAAAAGAAAAGCCTAAGAGAACTAAGGCTGCATCTTTCCTCCCAAGAAACAAGCAGATAGAAACAATACTCTCGCAAGCGAAAGGCTCATATAGCGACACGGCTATAAATTCAGCCTTTATGGTCTATATCGACGATATTCTGTGCGGACGTGCAAACGCTCCACGGAAGACACTTGAAAACTTCCTATCATACGATGTCGAAAAAGGGTGTTACCCTGTGATTGATTTCAACCTCGAAAAATTCAACAAAGGATATGGCAGACCCAATCAAGAATAAGGCACATTTGTACAAAACGCCAAATGTGTTAGACATTTGTACATTTGTACAATACATCTGTACATTTGTACAAATCACATCTGTACATTTGTACAAATCACATTTGTACAAAACGCCAATAATAGTATAATAATATAAACAGTACAATAAGAGTTATAGTGTAATAAAAAGATAGTTTTACTTTCTAACGAAAGTTTCTACCCCCACCCCTCCGCTTCGCTCGGTTTGGAGGTTGGACTCAAACAAAAAAATAAATTTTCAGATGAGATTTATAAGGCATAAAGGAAACCCACTTGGCACACCTCTCCACTCCAATGTTGAGGCTCGGCACTCGCACCTCACGGTACGCCAACCGAAAGACAGGAGTTTCCTACTTTCACTCCCTAACACACGCATACGCATACGCACACGCATACGCACACGAGTATGTGCGAGCATGTGAGCAAGCAAGGCTTGATGTTCGTAAAAAGGGGCATAAGTTTACAAATATGACACTTAAAAAAACGCGCGAGGCAAAATAAAACCCTCTAAGCCGTTTTCTTGCATCAATCCTTACAACTATCCAATCTGGACGATTAAAGTCCATATAGAGCAAATAAACGACAAAATAAGGCATTTTATAGCCTATAACATAAATCATCATGGTTAAACTTAGAAATTATCAAGAAGAAATATCAAGCAACGCAGTTGGGATAATCAAAACCAATGGACTTGTGTACCTCGCAATGGAGTGCCGCACGGGAAAGACCATCACGGCATTGTCTGTGGCTCAAAAGTATGGAGCGAAGTCTGTACTTGTCGTAAGCAAGATAAAGGCCATTCCGTCTATTAAGGCAGACTACGAGGCGCTAAGACCGTCTTTCAAACTCGATGTGGTGAACTATGAGAGTGCCAAGAAGGCAAAAGGGAAATATGACTTGGTTATCCTCGATGAGGCTCACACGCTCGGTGCGTTCCCCAAACCATCGAAAAGAACGGAGGTACTGAAAGAGCTTTGTGACGGACTGCCGATAATCTTCATGAGTGGTACACCAACCCCCGAAAGTTACTCGCAACTCTACCACCAGTTTTATGTTTCCTCATTCAGCCCATTCAAGGAGTACAAGACGTTCTACAAGTGGGCTAAGATGTTCGTAACGGTACGGCAGAGGATAATCAACGGTTACACTGTGAACGACTACTCCGATGCAAACAAGCATGCGGTGGAAAACGCCACCAAGCGCCTGTTCCTTTCGTACACGCAAGATGAGGCTGGATTTTCTTCCGACATCATCGAGAGGACTTTGGAGGTCAAGATGAAAGCCTCAACGAAAGCCCTGTTTGATGAGTTGAGGAAGAATAAAGTCGCAGACCACCCAAATATCCCTCTCCCTCTTGTAGCCGACACGCCAGCAAAGATGTTACTGAAACTGCATCAGATTTCGAGCGGTACGATAGTGTGCGGTAACGGAGAGCATGTTGTTCTTGACAGGTCAAAGGCGGAGTTCATAAAATCTCATTTCAGAGGGCAGAAGATTGCCATTTTCTACATCTATCGTGCGGAGGAGGAAATGCTGAAAGGCTGCTTTCCAAACTGGACCGAAAGCCCCGAAGATTTCCAAGCCTCAACGGACAAGGTTTTCATCAGCCAAGTAAGGAGGGCAAGGGAGGGCGTAAGGCTTGATACGGCAGACGCTCTGATATTCTTCAACCTCGAATACTCATACCTAAGTTACGAGCAGGGAAAGAACAGGCTTGTATCAAAGGAGAGGAAAGAACCTGCCAATGTCTTTTTCCTTTGTTCAGACTTCGGAGTGGAGAAAGAAATACTCAATGCCGTGCATGGCAAAATGAACTTCACGCTGTCCTATTACCACAAACACAACCCTCTATCGGTTCGTAAAATTCAAAATAAGGCGGTTTTTAGTCCCTACAACGAGTTAAAGATTGCAAACACATACCAACTACACTTAGAATGAAAAATAAGCCATTAGAAAGCAAAATTCAAAGAAGCCTCATCAAGAAGTATGAGAGTGAGGGTTACATGGTGGTCAAACTGATACTCACGAATAAGCCCGGAATACCCGACCTCATGCTTCTTAAAGACGGTAAGGCGAAGTTCGTGGAGGTCAAAAGGCCGAAAGAGAACCCTCGACCTCTCCAAGAGTATCGGATAAGGGAACTTAAAACACTCGGATTCGATGTTGTGGTAGCTGGAAATGAATAAAATTATTTATAAAAAAACAAAAGAATGGAAGAAACAGATTATTTGAATTGTTTGGAAGAGATTGTGAGAGATCAAGTCGTGTCTTTCACGGCAAAAGGAAAGACTTACAACATCTATCCTATCTCTTTGGGAAAGAAACTGCTCATCAACAGGCAACTGCAAAACATTCAGTTCGATGAGAAACTTGGCAAGCAGATACCCATGCTTGAAGTTATGAGGGTTTGCGAGAAGCACCAAGACACGGTTTTGCGTATCCTTGCGTATGCCACGATGAAAACCAAAGATGATGTGCTCAACAACATCAAGGTAAAAGGGCGAATAAGCACGTTCAAGGGCTCTCTAAGCGTTCAAGACATGTCTTCCTTACTAACTCCTATCCTCAATGATTATACGCCCATACTGATAAAACATTTCGGCATAGAGGAAGATGAAAATAAGAGGAAAGAAGTGATGAGAGTTAAAAAAAATAGCAACACTATTTTCTTTGGTGGAAAGACTATCTACGGAACCTTGCTCGATTTTGCTTGTGAGAGGTATGGTTGGACTTTCGACTATGCCGTGTGGGGCATCAGTTACACAAATCTCATGATGCTCTACAAGGATCAGCCAAATTCGGTCTATCTCACAGAAGAAGAAAAAAAACAAGCCCATATCTTCTCTGATGATATTGTGAATGGCAACAATGCGGAGGCAGTCAGAAACTTCATTGCTGGAGAAAACTGGAAATAAACTCATTTTTGTATGAAGAAATACATAACGAATAAAGAACGAAAAGACTATGGCAGGATTAAAATTTGAAATCACGGGCGACAACAGTTCGTTGTTGCGCAGTTTTAGGGAGTCGCAAGAAGCAGCCTCATCGATGGCTAAGAAGATAGAGGACTCGGGGGCAAGTATAGACGGTGTGATAAACAGAATCACGACTGCTGCCGCTGGTATGCTGACAGCCTTCTCTGCTCAACAGTTTGCCTCAAAAGTCATGTCCGTTCGTGGAGAATTCCAGCAGTTAGAGGTTGCGTTTACAACTATGCTTGGAAGTGCTGACAAGGCAAACGATTTGATGAGTCAGCTTGTTAGAACGGCGGCTACTACTCCTTTTGACCTTAAAAGCGTGTCTGAGGGTGCAAAACAATTGTTAGCTTATGGTACCCAAGCCGATGAGGTAAACGGGACGTTGATAAGGTTAGGTGATATTGCTGCAGGTTTGTCTATTCCTCTGAATGACTTAGTTTATCTGTATGGCACCACCATGACACAAGGTCGTATGTTCACACAAGACCTACGCCAGTTCCAAGGTCGTGGTATTCCTATTGCTGACGAGTTGGCTAAGATATTTGGTGTAACGAAAGATAAAGTTGGAGAACTCGTAACAGCTGGCAAGGTTGGTGCGGCAGAGGTTCAACAAGCCATAGAGAATATGACTAATGCTGGCAGCCGCTTTGGTGGTCTTATGGAAGCACAATCACATACCATTACAGGTCAGATATCAAATATCGAAGATGCTATTGATTCCATGTTTAATGACATAGGAAAAGCCAACGAGGGTGTTATTAATGACGCTCTTGGTGGTGTTTCTTATCTTGTTGAGCATTGGAAGGAGATAGGTCAGATAGTCCTCAATGTTGCAGCTGCTTATGGTATAGCAAAGGCTGCTGTTGTCGCATGGAGTACATATCAGAAGATTCATAACCTTCTTATGGAGAAAGCCGCGGTTCAGATGGCTTTAGCTAAAGCAGAGGGTATCGCTATGTCTGAAGCTGAGGCAATGGCATCTGTAGCTACTATGGGATTTAAGAATGCTCTCAATGCTTTAAAGGTCGCTATTGCATCAAATCCTGTTGGCGCACTTGCTGTAGCTTTAACAGCTGTGTTTACGGCTATGCAATTACTTGACGACGAAACAACAGAATTAGCTACAGCGTCTAACAAATATGGAGAATCAGCAGCAAGGTCCATACAAAAGGTTAAGACTTTGTCAGATGAAGTGAAAGGCTTGTCTAACTCTAATAAGACTGTTACAACAAGCACAAAGCTTTCAAAAGATATGCTTGAAGAATTAAATCAAGTCTTAGAGGAGAGTGGTGTGGCAAGAATTAAGGATGGTGACAGCATAGACACTGTGAATAAAAAACGTGAAATGGCTATTGCTCTGATAAAGGAAGAAGCTATAGAGCGTCAAAGATTGAACAATATAGATGCTGGAAATAAAGAATTCGATGATAAGATTAATTCAGCTAACGAGCAGTTAAGAAAAGACCTTGCCAATGCAACCTTTTACAGCACAGGAGATACAGTTCTGAATAAGCTTTTGGGAAGTGCTGATGAGGTAAGAGAGAAGTCTTCTGCCATATTTACCGTTATCAGTCAGACTGTCCAAGAAAACGCTGACCTTATAGCCAACAAGACTGGTTCTGCTTACGATAAGGGGCTTAATGAAATCTACGGAAAGATAAGGGCGAAGATGGAGGCTATGGGTGTCAGTAAGGCTACACTTGATAAGACTTGGACTGATAGCGGTTGGTTAAAGCAAGACAACCTTGTGCAGAAGTATATCGATTCTATTCAGGGAGCTACAGAAGCTCATTATGATTACAACAAATCTGTAAACGCTGTAGCGGAAGCGGAGAAAAGAGCTACTGATAAGACACTGACCTTCTCTGATAAAGTCGCAGGTATCTCTCGTGCTTTGCAAGGTCCTAATGATGGAGTACATCAGCTGTATAAAAATATTCAAAAGCTGATGGAAAAATACAAGAAGAACACTATCGGCTTTGAAATTCAATTCTCAGGAAAGGTTCCTGCATGGATGGATAAGATAGGTATACCACAGCTTTCTTCTTTAGCAAAGAGATTTACTTCGTTAGGAGAATCTTTGAAAAAAGATCAAACCATGGCTGTGAATGGTAAAATATTTACAAAGGAACAGTTATTGCAAAGAGGTGCTGATTACGCCTCTGCCATGGAGGCTAAGCAAAATAAAGAGGATTCTGCGAAGAACAATGAGAACAAAGGAAAATCAAATCCTATTGCAGAGCAGAAAAAAGCCTTGCAAGAGCAACTCAACTCTCTTTCCTACCAAGAAGCGGCAGGCCGCAAGGGTGCTGAGTTAAGGAAGAAGATTAGTGCCTTAGCGAAAAAAGAAAAGGTGTATTCTTCTTCTTATGATACAGACAACGCAAAGGAAGCCGAGAGGAAGGCAAAACAGGCTGCTGATAAAGCTAAAAGGGAAAGAGAGGAACGTAACACTGAAAGCGAGAGAGAGTTTGAGTATGAAGTGAAATCTCGAATAGAGAAAGCACGTACCATTGAGGACTTAGCAAATGAGACTGAGCAGGCAGAAATAGACCTCATGAAAGATGGTACAGAGAAGCGATTACGCCAGATAGAACTTGACAGGAAAAGAGAACAACAGGCAGTAGATAGAGCCTTTGAAGACTTGAAGCAAAAGCGTATCGATCAAGCGAAGCAAGCGTGGAGTATTAACAAGAAGCATAAAGGACTCAACTTCTATGAAAGTAGCGAGTATAAAAATGCGTCATCTGACAAGCGATATACAGAAGATGAATATAAAAACTATGATGCAAAGACAAGTGCTATTTGGAAGAAGTATGATGATGCGCTTGAAAAGGAGAAGCAAGAACAAATAACACATGAAGACTCGCTTATCAAGGCAAATGAATCATACTATGACAAGAAAGCAAGTCTTGCAAAGGAATATTCTAAAACTGTAGCTGATATTTATAAGGCTATCTCGGAGGCTGAGAAGCGAAGTGACAAAGATAGAGTTGAAGCACTCTATAGATCGTTAACTGAGGCTAAAGCAAACTTTGGCAAGGACCAAATGTCACTTGCCTTTGAGCAGTTAAAGAAAGACCCAAACTATGTCGTTGCTTTTGATGACTTGAACGGTGCGTCAACATCAACTCTTAATAGCCTTATTGATAGGTTCGATGAGGTAAAACAAGCAGCAGGCGAGGCTCTCAACCCCGAAGGAGTAAAGACATACTTCGATGCTATCAATGGAATGATTGATGAGCTTATCAGTCGTGATCCTATCGGAATGATGAAGAAACTGACAGAAGAGTTGATTCATCAGCAGGAAGAATTGAAAGCAGCCGAGAACAGGCGAGATAGAGTAAAGGGTGGAGAGAAGATTGTCAAAAGCATAGGTTACAATAAAGACCTTAAAAAGTGGGTGTCTGAATATTGGGAGTTGGCAGATGCAGAAGCTGATGTGGCTACAAAAGGTCAGCAGGTTGCGCAAACTACCCATAAGATTGAGAACGCACACAAGACACTCACGAAGTCTATTCAGGGTGTTGCCGACAAGATGGGCGAGTTAGGCGGTAAGATAGGAGGACAGACGGGAGAGATATTCTCTCTCTTTGGTTCTGTGATGACCTATTACCAAACTATATCCGATGGCGTTACTGCGATAGGTAAGGCAGGCTCAAACGCTATGAAAGCTATTGAGTCGGCAAGCGTGATATTAGCTATCATAAGTGCAGCTATTCAGTTGATGCAAACCCTTAGCAGCATACTTCCTAACCAAGATAACCTATACGAGAAAGCGGCACAGAAACAAGCAGAGATAAACAAACTCCGTGACTCTGTGAACGACTATCGTCTTGCGGTGATGAAAGCACGCCACGAGGAAAGTAATTGGTTCTCTGATAGCGGTCTGAAAGGTTTGCAAGATGCCTACGAGGAACATGGGCAAGTAGCTGAGTCTTATTATAAGAAACTCAACGAAGCGCAAGAGCGATATATCGATAAGTCTTCGGGTCTTAGAAAGGCTATGGTGCCTATCGTAGCAGGTATTACCGCCATTGCGGCTGTTGCGGCTGGTGTATTTACAGCAGGAACAGGAACAGCAGCTATCGGCGCTTTAGGGTCGGCGGTCATTGGTGCGTTGACTACTACGGCAGTAACGGCAACAGTAGCTACCGCAGCAGGTGTGGCAGTGGCAGGTCTTGCTGGTGCTATCGTGGGAAAGGCTATCGATTCTGCTGTGAGTTCTATTACTTACAAGAATGGGCAGGTAGCAGCAAAGGACAACCTCCGCATTCAGACACAGCACAAATCTTTTTGGCGTGGTCAGAAGACGGCAGACCTCAAAGAATGGGTTAAAGAGAAATACGGCAAAGACCTATTCGGTGAAGACGGCATGATTGATAAAGAACTCGCAAACGAAGTCTTAAAGAACTACGGACATAAGCTGCAAGGCGAGGCAAAGGAGACATTGGAGAAACTCGTTGAACTTAGAGAGAAATATGATGAGTTCAACAAGTCTATCCATGAGTACGTGTCTAAGATGTACTCTCCTTTGGTGTCTGATATGACTGATGCTGTATGGGCGTGGCTCAAAGACGGCAAAGATGCTCTTTCAGAGTTCAAAAACTCTGCTTCAAAGACCTTTGCAGAGATTTCTAAGGATATGGTTAAACAGCTTCTTTTGAAGAATGTCTTTAGCCAGTATGAGGAAAAGCTATCCGACTTGTACAAGAAGTATGCAATGAAGTCGATAAACGAGAATGACCTCGGGGCGGCATCTGCTCAACTCGCTGGCGAAATAGTGGACGGCATGAATAGCTATCTCCCAGTAGCACAAAGTCTGTTAAAGCAGCTACAAGAAGGTTTTGCGGCAAAGGGTATCGACATCACAAGAGAGGGTGACAGCTCGCAGGCGGCAACCGCAAATGGCGTGACCACCATCACCTTTGAGCAGGCAAGAAACATCGAAGCACTCACCACAGCAGGGAATATCTCACGTGATCAGACTAAGGAATTGGTAACTTCAATAGTATCTAACATTGCTTCGTTATCTTCATTCTCGTCATCAACCAGTGCAACGATAGTCGAAATTAGGAATTTGATGATAACTAATAATAGCTATCTTGAAGATATACTGAAGAACTCAAAGAATATCTATAATGATTTTTCGTCAAAGATAGATGATATTAATAGAAATCTTAAAGAAATGAGATAATATGCCAAAAGGACAATTGAAAATAAACGGAAAGGATGCTTATGAGACTTGGGGTATCAGTATGGATGATACATCTTTGTCAGCTTTGATGACACCACCAGCCGTTAAGCCATATATTAGTAACGATGACAGGACTAAGCATGGTAAGGAATACTTGACGGCTCCTGTTTATGTTGACTCTCGTGATTTAACATTGCAATTAAATCTCACTGCTAAAGATGAAGAACAATTTTTTGCTCGGTATATCGCATTTTGCGAGGTACTTGCAAAAGGTGTTCTCGATATTGAAACTTCATTTCAATCAGGAGTTGTTTATCATTGCATATATCAGTCTTGTTCACAGTTTAGCCAATTTATGCGAGGTATAGGTAAGTTTGTGCTTAAAGTCACTGAGATGAACCCAAATAATCGCAAATAATTTATTTGAAATTCAAATAAAATTAATTATCTTTGTAACTATGATAATATACGACATTCATAACAACAAGATACTCGATGCGACACTGACAGAGGGCGCAGAACACGAGCAAGAATTAGGCAGAAGTGACCTTGTAAGGTTGTCATGGCAGAGTGATGTAAAACTCACATTGCCAGCAGGTGCGTATATTATACCTTTTGATGACGGATTGAAGTATAGACTACTCAACGCATACACACCCACAGAGGATGATAAGGCTTTCAAGTACACTCCCGAGTTTCAGCACCCTTTGATGTGGCTTTCACGTGTGCCGTTTCTCTATGATACCACAGATGCAGACAAGAACCCTATCAAGCAGCAGGAATGGTCGTTTGACGGATTAACAACAAACGCACTTGAGTACGCTTGTAAGGCTATCAATGAAGCACTCAATATAACAACAGATAGCGAAAAGTTTACATTCACCCTTTGCGGTAACGTAGATAGTTCCGTATCATTTTCTGTATCATCGAATGATATACTTTCCGTATTATCTTCTATTGCTCAAGGCTGCAAGAATAACGCTTGTGAATGGCATCTATCGTGGGAGCATAAGGCTTTATACTTTGGTCAGATAAGCATCAATCTTGGCGAGGATGTACCGACGTTAAAGGTACACGAAAACATACAGAAAGCATCTGTTAGCGATAGCAAAGAGCCGTATTACAACTGCTTCTATCCGCAGGGGTCAACAAAAAATATGTCTACAAAGGCACTTGTGGGGACTGGTAACGTTGCCACGCTTGCACGATTAGGACTTGACAAGTCTGTTTACCCTGACGGATATATCTATGTAGACACAGAAGGGAACGTTATTACAAAGGATGCATTTGAAGCATCAGGGGAAATCAAGCAAACGCTTGCACTATCCTTTGATGATGTTTATCCTCATATCGACTTGTATGTTTATAACGTCCGTAAGCACGTGCGTTATCTCAAGAACTCTCAGACAAACACAATAGAACTTGACAGCAGAGGAAACAAAAAGACATATACTATTTGGTATATGCGCTTGGCATTCCCATCTGTTACGAAGATAGCTGGCAAGACCGCTATCAATATAACTCACGATAAGGACGAAAGCGGAAACATCATTACTCACTATTGGTATGACTATGAGATAGACCGAACAAAGCAGGTGTTACAAGGGTACACTCTTAAGGGAATATTCAAGGTTAACACCCACGCTATAGATGGGCAGTATGATGCCCTTACACAGGGACTTGTCGGACAGCCTAATGGTCAAGAGGGGTTTGAACTTCACTACCACGAGGTAAACAACCCAATCACTCCGAAACCAAACGATGGCGATAGCGGTGTAGACATACTAAAGGGTGATTACGAGATACTCAAGTACCAGAGTGGTGATACGATTATCCCTACCAATGAAAGCGAGGGGCTTTACCCAAGAGGAAACACCCTCCCTGATCTTACTTGTAATATGGTCGTGCTGTTTAACATCGTAATGGGTGAGCATGAAACGAAACTTGCCCAAGCAGAATTAGCAGCACGAACTATCAAGGAGATAAAAAGACGTGCGCAGGATAACAACAACTACTCATTCTCATCTAATGCGGTAGCTTTCGCAAGAAAGAACCCAAATCTCTATATCGGTCAGAAAGTCACCTTTGACGATGGATTTGGCTATCAGTTAAAGACACGTGTCCTTAGGCTGGTCACAAAGCTGGATTACCCGATTATTCAGGAGATAACCGTTGGCAATCAAGCCGTCAAGGGTACTATCTCGCAGTTAAAGGAGGATGTCAATAATATCCTATCGGGTAATTTCAGCGGTGGTGGACTAAATTCCACACAGATAAGCGAGTTGATAAAGAACTATGCAGACCCACGTTTCCTCAGAAAGAACGCTCCCGATACCGCCCAAGAGGTTATTACATTCTTAAAGGGTCTTGCTGTTGGCGAGAAGGGTTATGGGTTTAATGAACTCGGAGAACTGATTGCTAATGTTGTCAAAAGTAGGGACTTCCATTCAGGTCTTCTCGATGGTGCAGGATTTGGTATATACAAGGACGAGTATGGTA
>FLSE01001943.1_pt2 | contig 16849 bp, 13 predicted proteins | sample 1550461 | NCBI WGS metagenome assembly FLSE01 (sample SAMEA4031758, study PRJEB14383) | metagenome | biome: human; feature: oral; material: saliva | place: Philippines | collected 2014 | reverse complement strand
TGAGTTCATCTTACGTGGTTATTCAGATATTATTGAAAAATTACGTAATCTAGGAGCGGATATTACACTTGTTGAAGAATAAACCGTAGAGGTGTTTATGAATATTTGGACCAAATTAGCAATGTTTTCTTTTTTTGAAACGGATCGCTTGTATTTGCGTCCTTTCTTTTTTAGTGATAGTCAGGACTTCCATGAGATAGCTTCAAATCCAGAAAATTTACAATTCATTTTTCCAAGTCAAGCTAGTTTGGAAGAGAGTCAATATGCACTGGCCAATTATTTTATGAAGGTTCCTTTAGGTGTATGGGCTATTTGTGACAAGAAAACTGAAAAAATGATTGGTTCAATTAAGTTTGAAAAGCTAGATGAAATTAAAAAAGAAGCAGAACTTGGTTATTTTTTAAGAAGAGATTCATGGTCTCAAGGTTTTATGACAGAAGTTGTTAAAAAACTTTGTCAGCTTTCTTTTGAGGAATTTGGTTTAAAACAATTATCTATTATAACCCATCTCGAAAATGAAGCCAGTCAACGAGTTGCTCTTAAGGCTGGATTTCGCTTGATTCGTCAGTTTAAAGGAAGTGATCGCTATACGAGGAAAATGCGTGATTATCTTGAGTTTCGCTTTGTAAAGGGAGAAATTAATGAGTAAACACCAAGAAATTCTAAGTTATTTGGAAGAATTACCGGTTGGTAAAAGGGTCAGTGTTCGAAGCATTTCCAACCATCTAGGAGTAAGTGATGGAACGGCCTATCGCGCTATCAAGGAAGCGGAAAATCGTGGAATAGTAGAGACTCGACCAAGAAGTGGTACTATTCGTGTTAAATCTCAGAAAGTTGCTATCGAAAGATTAACATTTGCTGAAATTGCAGAAGTGACTTCTTCTGAGGTTTTGGCTGGGCAAGAAGGTTTAGAGAGAGAATTTAGTAAATTTTCAATCGGTGCCATGACTGAACAAAATATCTTGTCCTACCTTCACGATGGTGGGCTCCTGATTGTCGGAGATCGTACGCGTATCCAATTACTAGCGCTGGAAAATGAAAATGCAGTTCTGGTTACAGGTGGATTTCAGGTTCATGATGATGTGCTTAAACTGGCCAATCAAAAAGGAATTCCAGTTCTGAGAAGTAAGAATGACACTTTTACCATTGCGACCATGATAAATAAAGCCCTGTCAAATGTACAAATCAAGACTGATATTCTGACAGTTGAGAAACTTTATCGCCCAAGTCATGAGTATGGTTTTTTGAGAGAGACTGACACTGTTAAAGATTATTTGGACTTGGTACGTAAGAATCGTAGCAGTCGTTTCCCTGTTATTAATCAACATCAGGTCGTTGTTGGGGTTGTTACTATGAGAGATGCGGGTGATAAGTCACCAAGTACCACAATTGATAAGGTCATGTCTCGTAGTCTATTTTTGGTTGGATTATCGACAAATATTGCCAATGTGAGTCAACGGATGATTGCAGAAGACTTTGAAATGGTACCGGTTGTTCGGAATAATCAAACCTTGCTTGGAGTTGTGACACGACGAGATGTCATGGAGAAGATGAGTCGTTCCCAAGTTTCGGCTCTACCAACTTTTTCTGAGCAGATTGGTCAAAAACTTTCTTACCACCATGATGAAGTAGTCATTACAGTGGAACCCTTTATGCTTGAGAAAAACGGAGTTTTGGCTAATGGTGTATTGGCAGAAATTCTGACCCACATGACCCAAGATTTAGTTGTTAATAGTGGTCGTAATCTTATTATTGAGCAGATGCTAATCTACTTTTTGCAGGCTGTTCAGATTGATGATATACTGCGCATTCAAGCACGCATTATCCATCATACTAGACGATCAGCTATTATTGACTACGATATTTATCATGGTCATCAGATTGTTTCAAAAGCTAATATAACCGTTAAAATTAATTAGAAACTAGGAGAAAAAATGATAACATTAAAATCAGCTCGTGAAATCGAAGCTATGGATAAGGCCGGTGATTTTTTAGCAAGTATCCATATTGGCTTGCGTGATTTGATTAAGCCTGGCGTAGATATGTGGGAAGTTGAAGAATACGTTCGCCGTCGTTGTAAGGAAGAAAATTTCCTTCCGCTTCAGATTGGAGTTGACGGTGCCATGATGGACTATCCTTATGCTACCTGTTGCTCTCTTAATGATGAAGTGGCTCATGCTTTCCCTCGTCACTATATCTTGAAAGATGGTGATTTGCTCAAAGTTGATATGGTTTTGGGAGGTCCAATTGCTAAATCTGACCTGAATGTCTCAAAATTAAACTTCAACAATGTTGAGCAAATGAAAAAATACACTCAGAGCTATTCTGGTGGCCTAGCAGACTCTTGTTGGGCTTATGCTGTTGGTACACCGTCCGAAGAAGTGAAAAACTTGATGGATGTAACCAAAGAAGCTATGTACAAGGGTATTGAGCAAGCCGTCATTGGGAATCGTATCGGTGATATTGGTGCAGCCATTCAAGAATACGCTGAAAGTCGTGGTTACGGTGTAGTGCGTGATTTGGTTGGTCATGGTGTTGGCCCAACTATGCATGAAGAACCAATGGTTCCTAACTATGGTGTTGCTGGTCGTGGACTCCGTCTTCGTGAAGGAATGGTCTTGACTATTGAACCAATGATCAATACAGGTGACTGGGAAATTGATACAGATATGAAGACCGGTTGGGCGCATAAGACCATTGACGGTGGCCTATCTTGTCAATATGAACACCAATTCGTGATTACAAAAGATGGTCCTGTTATCTTGACTAGCCAAGGTGAAGAAGGAACTTATTAATAAAAAGTGAAAAGGCTGCTGGAAGTTGATTTTATAAAGAATTTACTAGAACTTTTCATAATAAAGCGCATTGTATCAAGTTTTAAGGGCTGATGTGATGCGTTTTTCTGATTTCAAGATCCTTACGTCAATCTCTTGTACGTTATGTTGATTTTAAAAACAAAATTCTTCTAAAATGCTACACTTCAGCTTAAAAAAACGACATTTCAGATTTTCTGGTTTAGAAATAGCTATCACTATGATATAATTATTTTATGATTATTACTATTCCTATAAAAAATCAAAAAGATATTGGCACACCATCCGATTCGGTCGTTGTTCTCGGCTATTTTGATGGTATACATAAGGGACATCAAGAACTATTTCGTGTTGCCAATAAGGCTGCGAGAAAGGATTTATTGCCTATCGTAGTTATGACCTTTAATGAATCTCCAAAGATTGCTTTAGAGCCTTATCATCCGGATTTGTTTTTGCATATTTTGAACCCTGCTGAACGTGAGAGAAAATTAAAGCGTGAAGGTGTAGAAGAATTGTATCTCCTTGATTTTAGTAGCAAATTTGCTAGTCTCACGGCAGAAGAATTTTTTGCAACCTATATTAAGGCTATGAATGCTAAAATTATTGTTGCAGGTTTTGATTATACATTTGGTTCTGACAAAAAAACGGCAGAAGATTTAAAGAATTACTTTGATGGAGAAGTTATCATTGTCCCACCTGTAGAAGATGAGAAAGGAAAGATTAGTTCAACTCGTATCCGTCAAGCTATTTTAGATGGCAATGTGAAAGAAGCAGGAGAACTTTTGGGGGCACCGCTTCCATCCAGAGGTATGGTAGTTCATGGTAACGCTCGTGGTCGTACGATTGGTTATCCAACAGCGAATTTAGTGCTTTTAGATCGTACTTATATGCCAGCAGATGGTGTTTATGTCGTTGATGTTGAGATTCAAAGACAGAAGTATCGAGCTATGGCTAGTGTTGGAAAAAATGTGACCTTTGACGGAGAAGAAGCACGTTTTGAAGTCAATATTTTTGATTTTAATCAAGATATTTATGGTGAAACCGTTATGGTTTATTGGCTTGATCGTATTCGAGATATGACCAAATTTGACTCAGTCGACCAATTAGTGGATCAGTTAAAGGCTGATGAAGAAGTAGCTCGAAATTGGTCTTGAGAGTTTTAGAAAACAAAAAAGAGGTTGTCTGTAACCCAAAAGATAGATGATGTAGTCTAACTTTTGAGGTCACTACAAGACCTCTTTTTATTCTTTTTCAAAGGTAAATCCTTCTCCAAGGATTTCGTGAGCTTCTGTAATGGTTATAAAGGCTTGAGGATCAATTCGATGAATCATTTCCTTCATTTTCACAATCTCATTTCTTCCGACAATACAGTAGATGATTTTTAAATCTTCTCGACTATAATAACCTTGACCTGAGATGAAAGTAACGCCTCTACCTAGGTCATCATTAATTGCCTTAGCAAGTTGGTCAGGACGTTTTGTGATAATCATAAAGCCTTTGCCTGCGTAGCCACCTTCGCCAATCAAATCAATGACACGCGAAACGATAAAATCAAATAAGAGCGTGTAGGAAACCAATCTCAAGTCCTTGAAGATTAGGAGAATGAGCATGAGAATACAAAAATCTAAGATAAAGAGCAGTTTTCCCATTGATATATGAGTGTACTTGTTGAGAATACGAGCTACAATATCAGTACCACCAGTTGTACCTCCAGCATTAAAGATAATTCCAAGACCAATTCCCAATAGAATCCCAGCTATAAGGGCAGTGATTAGTAAATCACCTTGAAGATCAATATGAAGGGGAATACGTTCAAAAAAGGCCAACCAGGCGGACAAGGCTAAGGTTCCTAGTAAACTAGAATAGAGGGACTTTGCTCCAAAAATCTTCCAAGCTAGGATGAAAAGGGGAATATTAATCAGCAGGTTCATGAGAGAAACAGGGATTTTAAAAAGATAAAAGGTGATGAGGGTAATACCTGTCGCCCCTCCCTCAAAGAGATGATGAGGAACTACAAAATAAGTTAGACCAAAAGCATAGATAGCAGCACCTAGTAAAATGGTTAAAATGGGATAAATTTTTTTAATCATAGGGACCTCTTTTCTTATAAGTAGATTATATCAAATTTTTAAGGAAAATTTGAATGACTCCATTAGGATTTTTAATCTTTTTTTGATATAATTAAAAGTAAGAAAACCAATCTGAATCCTAAAATAGAAAGATTGATACTATGACAAAAATTAAGATTGTAACCGATTCATCTGTTACTATTGAACCTGAACTAGTAAAACAATTAGATATCACTGTTGTTCCGTTATCTGTAATGATTGATAATGTTGTTTATTCTGATGCGGATTTGAAAGAAGAAGGTAAATTTCTTCAGTTGATGCAAGAAAGTAAGAATCTTCCAAAAACAAGTCAGCCACCTGTAGGTGTCTTTGCTGAAGTTTTTGAAGACCTATGCAAAGATGGTAGCCAGATTCTTGCTATTCATATGTCTCACGCCCTTTCTGGCACTGTAGAAGCGGCACGTCAAGGTGCTAGCTTATCTACTGCCGATGTAACAGTTATTGATAGTTCCTTCACTGACCAAGCCTTGAAATTCCAAGTTGTTGAGGCTGCAAAATTAGCGCAAGAAGGCAAAGAGTTGGAGGAAATCTTATCTCATGTAGAAGAGGTTAAAAACCACACAGAACTCTATATTGGCGTTTCGACTTTGGAAAACCTTGTTAAAGGTGGACGAATTGGGCGTGTAACTGGATTGTTGAGCTCACTTCTCAATATACGTGTTGTCATGCAGATGAAAGACCATGAATTGCAGCCAATCGTTAAAGGTCGTGGAGCTAAAACTTTTAAAAAATGGTTGGATGAGCTGACAAGTTCGCTAACTGAACGTTCTGTAGCAGAGATTGGAATTTCATATTCTGGTAGTGCTGATTGGGCAAAAGAGATGAAAGAAAGCTTACAAGCTTATGTTGAAAAGCCTATTTCAGTTTTGGAAACGGGCTCTATTATTCAAACTCACACGGGTGAGAACGCTTGGGCTGTTTTAGTACGTTACCACTCCTAAAAAAATAAATAAAATGGGAAGAAATAGCGTTTTTAACTTGACCTAAAAGGGATTTTAGGATATGATTATAATTGTTAATTAGAAATTAAATTGGAGGAATCATTAACATGGCAAACAAACAAGATTTGATCGCTAAAGTAGCAGAAGCTACAGAATTGACTAAGAAAGACTCAGCGGCAGCAGTTGAAGCTGTATTTGCAGCAGTAACTGAGTACCTTGCAGCTGGTGAAAAAGTTCAATTGATCGGTTTTGGTAACTTTGAAGTTCGTGAGCGTGCTGCACGTAAAGGTCGCAACCCACAAACTGGTAAAGAAATCAAAATTGCAGCTTCTAAAGTTCCAGCATTCAAAGCTGGTAAAGCTCTTAAAGACGCTGTTAAATAATCAACATTCCAAAAGCCTATTGTATCAAGCTTTCTAGCTTGAGCAGTAGGCTTTTTTTGTGTATAGGGGGCAAAAAAGGGCCAGAATCTGAATGAACTAGTACCCGAGAATCTTTCAAGTACAGACTAATTCAAATTGCGTAGCAGAAATCATACAAATCAAATTGATTATAGTAAAATAGGATTAGAATTATTAAGAAAGTTGGTTTTTTATTGGAAACGATAGTATTTTCAATCTCCGTTTTTTTAGCAGGGATCTTGTCCTTCTTTTCCCCTTGCATTTTTCCTCTGTTACCTGTTTATACTGGAATTTTATTGGATGATCAGGAAAGTGCAAAAAGCTTTTCTTTATTTGGTAGAAAAGTTGCCTGGTCTGGCTTGATTCGAACTCTTTGCTTTATCGCAGGTATCTCTCTCATTTTCTTTATTTTAGGCTTTGGTGCTGGTTACTTTGGTAATATTCTCTATGCCAATTGGTTTCGTTACACCATGGGAACAATTATTATCATTTTAGGCCTTCACCAGATGGAAATTTTTCATTTTAAGAAATTAGAGGTTCAAAAAAGCTTTACTTTTAAGAAATCAGAAGCCAATCGTTATTGGTCAGCCTTTTTACTCGGTATTACCTTTAGCTTTGGTTGGACGCCTTGTATTGGTCCTGTTTTGAGTTCTGTTTTAGCGCTTGCGGCTTCTGGAGGAAATGGCGCTTGGCAAGGAGCGATCTATACCTTGATTTACACTCTGGGGATGGCAATTCCTTTCTTGCTTTTGGCTCTAGCTTCAGGTGTAGTAATGCCTTATTTTAGTAAAATTAAACGTCATATGATGCTACTGAAGAAAATTGGTGGTTTCCTCATTATTTTAATGGGAATTTTGTTACTATTAGGACAAGTAAATGTTCTAGCTGGAATTTTTGAATAAAGGAGAAAAAGATGAAAAAAGTAATGTTTGCTGCCTTAAGCCTCTTGTCATTAGTCGTATTGATAGCCTGTGGTGAGGAAGAGACTAAAAAGACTCAAGCTCCACAACAATCCCCAAAACAACAGCAACAAACGACTGTACAACAAATTGCTGTTGGAAAAGATGCGCCAGACTTCACCTTACAATCTATGGATGGTAAAGAAGTTAAGTTATCTGATTATAAGGGGAAAAAAGTCTACTTGAAGTTTTGGGCTTCATGGTGTGGTCCATGTAAGAAAAGTATGCCTGAGTTGATGGAATTAGCGGCGAAACCAGATCGTGATTTTGAAATTCTTAGTGTCATTGCACCAGGAATTCAAGGTGAAAAAACTGTCGAGCAATTCCCACAATGGTTCCAAGATCAAGGTTATAAGGATATCCCAGTTCTTTATGACACAAAAGCAACCACCTTCCAAGCTTATCAAATTCGAAGCATTCCTACAGAATACCTGATTGACAGTCAAGGAAAGATTGGGAAGATTCAATTTGGTGTTATCAGCAATGCGGATGCAGAAGCAGCCTTTAAAGAAATGAACTAGAATAGATAAAAATCTGATTACAAGAGAGTAGTCAGATTTTTTTAGGAAAACATTTTATAAATATTCACAAATATCCTATATTTATGGTAAAATAGAATCATCATTTTATTTTGGAGTCAAAGATGAATATATTTAGAACAAAGAATGTTAGTTTGGATAAAACGGAGATGCACAGGCATTTGAAGTTATGGGATTTGATTTTGCTGGGTATCGGAGCCATGGTAGGGACAGGCGTCTTTACAATTACTGGTACTGCAGCTGCAACACTTGCTGGTCCAGCCCTAGTGATTTCAATTGTCATTTCTGCCTTATGTGTGGGATTATCAGCTCTCTTTTTTGCAGAATTTGCTTCACGAGTACCTGCTACAGGTGGTGCCTACAGTTATCTCTATGCTATTTTAGGAGAATTCCCAGCCTGGTTGGCAGGTTGGTTAACCATGATGGAGTTCATGACAGCCATATCAGGCGTGGCTTCTGGTTGGGCAGCGTATTTTAAAGGGCTTCTCTCTCAATACGGGATAGCCCTTCCTCAGGCTTTAAATGGTACCTTTAATCCTCAAGCAGGGACGTTTGTTGATTTATTACCTATTCTTGTCTTGGTCTTGGTGACCTCGCTTGTTCTACTTAATGCGAAAGCCGCCTTACGCTTTAATTCAATTCTAGTTATTTTGAAATTTTCTGCTTTAGCTCTCTTTGTTTTAGTAGGAATCTGGCATATCAAGCTTGATAACTGGAGTAATTTTGCTCCCTATGGTTTTGGACAAATCTATGGTGCCAGTACTGGTATTATGGCTGGTGCGTCCTTGATGTTCTTTGGTTTTTTGGGGTTTGAATCCATCTCTATGGCTGTAGATGAGGTCAAGACTCCTCAAAAAAATATTCCTAGAGGGATTGTCTTATCGCTTTCTATCGTAACCATTCTTTATGCCTTGGTGACGCTTGTTTTGACTGGTGTGGTTCACTATAGTCATCTAAATGTCGACGATGCCGTTGCCTTTGCCCTTCGTAGCGTTGGGATTAGTTGGGCAGCTAGTTATGTGTCATTAGTGGCTATCTTAACCTTGATTACGGTTTGTATCTCAATGACTTATGCCCTATCTCGTATGATTTACAGTTTAGCGCGTGACGGATTGATGCCTGCTGCCTTTAAAGAACTGACCAAAACAAGCAAGGTACCAAAAAATGCTACTATCTTGACAGGTCTAGCTTCAGCAGTAGCAGCAGGAATGTTCCCTCTTGCTAGTATCGCAGCCTTCTTAAATATTTGTACCTTGGCCTACTTGATCATGCTGGCTTATGGTCTGATTCGATTACGGAAAGAAAAAGGAATGCCCAAAGCAGGAGAATTTAAAACACCACTGGTACCCTTATTACCGATTTTATCAATCATCATTTGTTTATCATTTATGTTGCAGTATAATATGGAAACCTGGATTGCTTTCCTAGTTGCATTGTTAGTAGGAAGTATTATTTACTTTACTTATGGTTATAAGCATTCTACCATAGAAGAATAATACTCTTCGAAAATCTCTTCAAACCACGTCAGCTTCGCCTTGCCGTATGCATGGTTACTGACTTCGTCAGTTTCATCTACAACCTCAAAACAGTGTTTTGAGCAGCCTGCGGCTAGCTTCCTAATTTGCTCTTTGATTTTCATTGAGTATATAAAGTGAGAATCTGTTGAGTTATTGAAACTCAGCAGATTTTTATATGTGAAAGAAATTTCAAATTTTTTCTAAAAATAGCTTGACAGATTAAATTTTTAGGAGTAAACTATTTACCAGTTAATTAAATAGTTAAGGGGTTATCTATGAAAAAACAAAGTTTATTTTTAGTATTGTTAAGCATCTTTCTTTTGTGTTTGGGGGCTTGTGGGCATAAGGAAAGTCAGTCAGGTAAAGGGATGAAAATTGTGACTAGTTTTTATCCTATCTATGCCATGGTCAAGGAAGTATCTGGTGACTTGAATGATGTTCGAATGATTCAGTCAAGTAGCGGAATTCACTCCTTTGAACCTTCAGCAAATGATATCGCAGCCATCTATGATGCAGATGTCTTTGTTTACCATTCGCATACGCTCGAATCTTGGGCAGGAAGTCTGGATCCCAATCTAAAAAAATCCAAAGTTAAGGTTTTAGAGGCTTCTGAAGGAATGACCTTAGACCGAGTCCCAGGGCTAGAAGATGTGGAAGCAGGGGATGGAGTTGATGAAAAAACGCTCTATGACCCTCACACATGGCTAGATCCTGAAAAAGCTGGAGAAGAAGCCCAGATTATCGCTGATAAACTTTCAGAGGTTGATAGTGAACACAAAGAAACTTATCAAAAAAATGCGCAAGCCTTTATCAAAAAAGCTCAAGAATTGACTAAGAAATTCCAACCTAAATTTGAAAAAGCGAGTCAGAAAACATTTGTAACCCAACATACAGCCTTTTCTTATCTAGCGAAGCGATTTGGACTCAATCAACTTGGAATCGCAGGTATCTCTCCAGAACAAGAACCAAGTCCAAGACAACTAACAGAAATTCAGGAATTTGTAAAAACCTATAAGGTTAAAACGATTTTTACAGAAAGTAATGCTTCTTCGAAAGTAGCTGAAACTCTTGTCAAATCAACAGGTGTGGGGCTTAAAACTCTGAATCCTTTAGAGGCAGACCCACAAAATGACAAGACTTATCTCGAAAATCTTGAAGAAAATATGAGTGTTTTAGCAGAAGAATTGAAATGAGGAAAGAATGAAAATCAATAAAAAATATGTAGCGGGTTCAGTGGCAGTTCTTGCCCTAAGTGTTTGTTCCTATGAACTTGGTCGTTACCAAGCTGGTCAAGTTAAGAAAGATTCTAATCGAGTAGCTTATATAGATGGTGATCAGGCTGGTCAAAAAGCAGAGAACTTGACACCAGATGAAGTCAGTAAGAGAGAGGGAATCAACGCCGAACAAATTGTTATCAAGATTACGGATCAAGGTTATGTGACCTCTCATGGAGATCATTATCATTACTATAATGGCAAGGTTCCTTTTGACGCTATCATCAGTGAAGAACTGCTGATGAAAGATCCGAATTATCAGTTGAAGGATTCAGACATTGTCAATGAAATCAAGGGTGGTTATGTGATTAAGGTAGACGGGAAATACTATGTTTACCTCAAGGATGCCGCCCATGCGGACAATATTCGTACAAAAGAAGAGATTAAACGTCAGAAGCAGGAACATAGTAGTAATCACGGGGGTGCTTCTAATGATCAGGCAGTAGTTGCAGCCAGAGCTCAAGGACGCTATACAACGGATGATGGTTATATCTTTAATGCCTCTGATATCATTGAGGATACGGGTGATGCCTATATCGTTCCTCATGGCAATCACTTCCACTATATTCCGAAGAGTGATTTGTCTGCCAGTGAATTAGCTGCTGCCCAAGCCTTCTTATCTGGAAAAGGTGATCAATTAAGTACAGTTGAATATCGTTCAAGCAGAGCTGAAACAAGATCTAGTGTGAGAACAAGTCAATATGAGTCTCCTCAAAATCCTGCAGTAGCTCCTGAGAGTCAAAATGAGGATTTGGATAGTCTCCTCCAAGAATTGTACGCTTTGCCACTTAGCCAACGTCATGTGGAGTCTGATGGATTAGTATTTGACCCAGCACAGATTACAAAACGTACTGCCAATGGTGTGGCAGTTCCTCACGGAGATCATTTCCATTTCATTCCTTATTCGCAAATGTCTGCTTTGGAAAAAAAATTGGCTCGAAATCTACCAATTGGAGGTCAGCCAGTTCAAAGTCATTCTAATAATACGAAACCAAGCAGTCCTGAGAGAACAAGTTCAACACCAAGTTCAACCATTAAACCAAACTTTAATCTCAATACGCCGGCACCGAATCGAGGAACTGGAGGAGCTTATACAACGGATGATGGGTATGTCTTTAGTCCGACAGATGTGATTGAAGATACAGGTGACGCTTTTGTTGTACCGCATGGAAATCATTTCCACTATATTCCTAAGAGTGATTTGTCAGCAGGAGAATTGGCTGCTGCTCAAGCCTATTGGAATGGGAAGCAGGGCTCACATTCTGCCACAAGCTCAAGTAAACCAAGTAGTGATAATGCTAAACCAGCCCAACCAAGTTTGACAGAGACTCCAAACCTGACTGTCACACCAACATATCATCAAAATCATGGGGAAGACATTTCAACACTTTTAAGTGAATTGTATGCCAAACCTTTGTCAGAACGCCATGTGGAATCGGATGGACTAGTCTTTGATCCGGCACAAATCATCAAACGTACAGCTAACGGTGTAGCAGTGCCTCACGGAGACCATTATCACTTTATTCCTTATTCACAAATGTCACCGCTGGAAGAAAAATTGGCTCGTATGATAGCTGTTAAGGGACAAAATGGCAGTGTCTTGCCAAGTGTTACTCCTCTGAAGCCGGCTCCTACTACCAAACCTCAAGCACCAGTGGAAAATAAACCGACTGAACTTGATGTCAACCAGGTTGTTAGAAAAGTTGGTGATGGTTATATTTTCGAGGATAAGGGCGCTAGTCGTTATGTTCTAGCTAAAGACTTAGCCAAGGATAAGATTGACGCTATTGAAAATCTCTTGTCAAAGAAAACTCAAGAGACGCATGCCCTAGTTGCGAAGAAAGAAAATGTCGCTCCTCGTGACCAAGAATTTTATGATAAAGCATATAATTTATTGACCGAAGCTCATAAAGCCTTGTCTGAAAATAAGGGGCGTACTTCTGATTTCCAAGCCTTAAACAAATTAGCAGAACGCTTGAATGATGAATCTTCTAATAAAGGAAAATTGGTAGATGATTTATTGTCATTCTTAGCACCAATTACCCATCCAGAACGTCTCGGAAAACCAAATGCTCAAATTGCTTATACAGATGTTGAAATTAAATTAGCGAAATTAGCAGGTAAGTATACAACAGAAGATGGGTATATCTTTGACATTCGTGATATTACCAGTGATGAGGGAGATGCTTATGTAACTCCGCATATGACCCATAGTCATTGGATTAAGAAAGAGAGCTTGTCTGAAGCTGAAAGAGTAGCAGCCCAGGCTTATGCTAAAGAGAAAGGTTTGACACCTCCTTCAACAGAGAATCAGGGTTCAGGAGATACTGAGGTTAAAGGAGTAGAAGCAATCTATAATAAAGTGAAAGCAGCTAAGAAGGTCCCACTTGATCATATTCCTTACAATCTACAACATACTGTTGAAGTAAAAAATGGTAGCTTAATTATACCTCATTACGACCATTACCATAACATTAAATTTGGTTGGTTTGATGAAGGACTCTATGAAGCACCTAAGGGTTATAGCCTGGAGGATCTCTTTGCGACTGTAAAATATTACGTTGAACATCCTGAAGAACGTCCTCACTCAGATAATGGTTGGGGAAATGCCAGTGACCATGTTCGTAAAAATAAGGCAGACCAAGACAGTAAATCTGATGAAGATAAGGAAGATCGTCATGAATCAGACGAGTCAACTCGTCCTGAATCCAATGAAAAAGAAAATCATACAGGTTCAACCCCTTCAGTAGATAATCTTTATAAACCGAGCACTGATGAAGACGAGACAGAAGAAGTATCTAAAGATACAACAGACGAAGCTGAAGTACCTCAAGTAGAAACCGAAAAAGTAGAAGCCAAACTCAAAGAAGTAGAAGCTCTACTTGCTAAAGTAACGGATGCTAGTTTGAAAGACAATGTGACAGAGAGCCTATCTGGTTTACGAAATAATCTGAGTCTTCAAACCATGGATAATAATGGCATCATGGCAGAAGCAGAGAAACTACTTGCTTTGTTAAAAGGTAGTGAGTCAGTTACGACGAAACCAGAAGCATAAGTTTATCCTATTAAATCAATATGATGTAAGAGTCAGTAGCAATACTGGCTTTTATTTTTTTAAAATGACATAAAAATCTTGACAGATAAACTTAAAAAAGGTAAACTATTTACTGGTTAATTAATTGGTTAAATAACCAGTTTAGAAAAACTGTTTAACCGAGAAAAAGAAGTTAAGAAAAGCTTCATCATTTATTGAAATGAGGGATTTATGAAATTCAGTAAAAAGTATATTGCAGCCGGATCAGCTGTTATCGTATCCTTGAGTCTTTGCGCCTATGCACTGAACCAGCATCGCTCGCAGGAAAATAAGGACAATAATCGTGTCTCTTATGTGGATGGCAGTCAGTCAAGTCAGAAAACTGAAAACCTGACACCAGATCAGGTCAGTCAAAAAGAAGGAATTCAGGCTGAGCAAATTGTCATCAAAATTACAGATCAGGGCTATGTGACTTCACATGGTGACCACTATCATTACTATAATGGGAAAGTTCCTTATGATGCGATTTTCAGTGAAGAACTTCTGATGAAGGATGCTAATTATCAACTTAAAGACGCTGATATTGTCAATGAGGTTAAGGGTGGTTATATCATCAAGGTTGATGGAAAATATTATGTCTATCTGAAAGATGTAGCTCATGCTGATAATGTTCGAACTAAGGATGAAATCAATCGTCAAAAACAAGAACACGTCAAAGATAATGAGAAGGTCAGCTCTGATGTTGCTGTAGCAAGATCTCAGGGACGCTATACGACAGATGATGGTTATGTCTTTAATCCAGCTGATATTATCGAAGATACGGGTGATGCTTATATAGTTCCTCACGGTGGTCACTACCACTATATTCCAAAAAGTGATTTGTCTGCTAGTGAATTAGCAGCAGCAAAAGCTCATTTAGCTGGCAAAAATACGCAACCAAGTCAGCTAAGCTATTCTTCAGCAGTTAGTGACAATAACACGCAATCTGTGGCACAAGGCTCAACTAGCAAGCCAGAAAGCAAAGTTGAAAATCTCCAAAGTTTATTGAAAGAACTCTACGATTCACCTAGCGACAAACGTTACAGTGAATCAGATGGTCTGGTCTTTGACCCTGCTAAGATTATCAGTCGGACACCAAATGGAGTTGCGATTCCGCATGGTGACCATTATCACTTTATTCCTTACAGCAAGCTATCTCCTTTAGAAGAAAAGATTGCTAGAATGGTGCCTATCGGTGGAACTGGTTCGACAGTTTCTACAAATGAAAAACCTCATGAAGTAGCGTCTAGTCTAGGAAATATTCCAAGTAATCCATCTATATTGAATAATGCTTCTTCAACGTTAAATAAGGAAATTTCTTCAACATCTGATGGTTATATCTTTAATCCAAAAGATATCGTTGAAGAAACAGCCACAGCTTATATTGTAAGACATGGTGATCATTTCCATTACATTCCTAAGTCGAATCAAATTGGTCAACCGACTCTTCCAAATAATGGTCTAACAACACCTTCGCCATCTCTTCCAATCAATCCAGGAACTTCACATGAGGAACATGAAGAAGATGGGCACGGCTTTGATGCTAATCGTATTATTGCGGAGGATGAGCAAGGATTTATCATGAGTCACGGTGACCACAATCATTACTTCTTCAAGAAGGATTTGACTGCTGATCAAATCAAGTCCGCACAAGACCACTTGAAAGGTGTAAATACAGCAACACCAAATCCAGCTCATGATGACGATCACGATGAAGATCATCATGGACACCATCATGATGAAGACCATGATCATGGTTTTGATGCTAATCGTGTCATCAGTGAGGATGAGCAAGGTTTTGTCATTAGTCACGGAGACCATAATCATTACTTCTTCAAGAAGGATTTGACAGCAGAGCAAATTAAGGCTGCACAAGACCATTTGAAAACACATCATGATGCAGAGCCTGTAAAACCTCTTGCTAAAACGGTAGAGTCTTTCTCAAGAGATGCTAGCGATGAAGAAAAGATTGCTTATATTTCGAAGACATACGGCGTTCCACTTGAAGCGATTAGAATTTCAAACGGATTCTTTGTTTTTGGAAATCCAGACCAAGCCTACGATCCAACTCATATCCACCCATATGCTGTTCGTAAAGAACATGTTCGGATTCCTCTTCAAACTGGAAATCCAGAACTTGATTTCCTAAATGAACTCTATACCACTGCTTTGCGAGATGGTGTGTCTCCGTATAGCTTACAGGTAGAAAATGGTAGTTTTGTGATTCCTCATGGCGACCACAATCACTACATCAAGGTTCAAACTAAGGGCTATGAAGTGGCTTTGAAAAATAAAATTCCAGCTCTTCAATCTAACTACCAACCTGGAGCTTTTGATGAGAAGGCAGTCTTGGAAAAAGTGGATCAACTTCTAGCTGATAGCAGAAGTATCTACAAAGACAAGCCTATCGAACAAAGACAGATTGAGTTAGCCTTAGGTCAGTTTACTGAAAACATGAAGAAACTTGCAACTAACTCTACAGCAGGTTATCTTGCAACCCTTGATCTCTTTGATAAGCAATATATCCATATTGATGAAAGTGTCAAACCTACTGAAACAAGTGCTTTAGATAAGAAATATCAGGCCTTGATTGATAAAATCAATACACTGGATACAGACTCTTATGGACTTCCAAAGAAAGACCTTCTCGTTCGACTCCAAGAGGCTAAGTTGGCTAAAGATGAAGCTGCTTTAGTAGCGGTTGAATCACAACTTCAAGCTCTTCAAGACTTTAATGATCGAACAGGTGTTACAACTGTAGAATACATCAAGTATTTCTACGAACACGTAAATGACGGTCGTTTAAATGATGAACTTCGGAACAAAGTAGCTCAGTTGACTTGGACCTTGTATCAATCTCAATCTTTCCTTAAGGCAGCAGAATTGAACAGACTATTCCCAAGCATCTATCAGGCAAAACAAGAAGTGGAAGAAGCTTTGAAAGCTCAGCCAACTACTGCGAAATCAAGTCAAACAGTTCTAGATACTGAAAAAGTCGATAATCAAAGTGCCAAAACAGCTATTTATGGCTTCTTGAAAGAATTGTACGGAGACTTTATGCCTGAAGAACATGTCAACCATGTTAGCAAGGAACAAGTAGAAAGTCTCCTGAGCAAGGCAAATCAACTCTTGGAGCAAATCCAAGAAGAAGGAATCAGACAATCCTTGGCAGAAGAAGTAGAAAATCTCAAAGCTGCTACAAA
>FLSE01004956.1_pt1 | contig 16867 bp, 24 predicted proteins | sample 1550461 | NCBI WGS metagenome assembly FLSE01 (sample SAMEA4031758, study PRJEB14383) | metagenome | biome: human; feature: oral; material: saliva | place: Philippines | collected 2014 | reverse complement strand
TGTGAAAAAATGATATACCCCCCGGGGGTATCCCCCAATGAATTGCATCACATCTTCTGTCACAGTCTTGACAGTGCCCGGCCGTGTGTGTTATGCACCGTTCGGTCTGTGGTCGGCATCACACGGTAATACACTCTATCGCCTAGACAGGAATTCAGTAATCCGGGTATGCTGGTATCACCAACTAGGAGAGAGGGACTCCAATGGAAAACATGAGCAGCGCGGTCAAGCGGGTAATCGACTATTACGGCTTCAACTGTGAATGTAATGGTCGTACGGTTATTGTGTCGTCTCCTAATGGGGATGTTGTTTTCCGCCGGGTTAATAACACGCAGTATCGTGTGTATGGTGACGCGCGTCGGGCGGTGTCTGTGAATGCTTTGATCGCTAGGCTTGAGGAACTCTGAATGTGAATACCGGCTACCGTGTTATGCGGTGGCCGGTATTCTGGAAGGTGTTAGTGATGAAAAACGTTATTACAGCGGATATGTTGAATATTATTGCTAGAGGCGGGGGCATTATTTATTTCATTGACCGTGGTGCGTGTAATGTCAAAATGAATGGCATTATGTTAAAGATTGACCGTATTGCGGATAAATGGTTTCTGAGTAGTCCGTGTCAGCGCTTCTATGATTGGTCCACTAGATATGGATATTCACCGGTGAGGTTGAGTGTACTGGGGATGAAGGAGAACATGGTTATCAAGTCGCTACAGTATCTGTTGAAGGTGGGAGAGGAGAAATGTAATGCGTGAACCGGACTGGTCTTACCGCGTTTTCATGTTCATGATGGCGCTGATTGTTGTGATGCTGATAGGGTTCGTCGCTTTTGCCCTAGGAGTTGTCACGACCCTCATCCCGGTGCAATACTGACTCTGTAGGTCCTCCTCTCCTACGACAAGGCCCCGGCCACCATGATGGTGACCGGGGCCTTACGGTTGCCTCTCACACCTGTTCGCTGACGTCTGCCAGGGCCTGCCACGCGGCTTGTGTGGCCGGGCCCCATACGCCGTCATCCTCAACGCCCAGGGCGCGCTGCATGGCTTCCACGGTGCGGTCGTGTGCTGCCATGCTGGCCTCGCCCCATACGCCGTCCTGCTCGGTGCCGACGACGCTCTGCGTGTACTGGACGCCGAAGGGGAAGGATTGTCCGCCCCATGTGGATGCGCTGACGACGGCGAGGATGCGCTGACGCGTGTCGGGGCCGATCACGCCGTCGGGGTAGGCGCCCACGGCTCGCTGGAGGTCCTCCAGCCTCCTGGTCGGCGGGTTCAGGGAGCCCACGCCGCTGTCAGTCCAGGGCACACGGATGCAGTGGCTGAGGTCTGCCCATGCTCGGTGGCGACGGAGTACAAGGCCACCGTCGTCCCAGGAGTACTCGCTGGTGTTGAACTCAACGGTGTTCACGCCGGTCGCGTCGGTGCTTTCAACGCAGCCGATGTGGTCATCCACGTCGTCCTCCCAGTCGAATGTCACCATGTCTCCTGGGCGGGCGCTCCCAGTCTCAACAAGCCACCCGCGTGCTCGCGCGGTATCCACGCGAGCCGGAACATATGCGCTATCGAAGTCGGTGATGCCGATTTCTCTCAGGCAGTAGGTAATTCCCATGTCGCAGAAGGGAACACCGGACTGCCCGAATGAGGCACCGTGCCGGACTGCGTAGTCGCGCCCGTACTTGGTTCCCTCTTCCTTGTCGGCCCAGCGGCTGTAACCGACTTCGGCGGCGCAGGCGTCGATGAATTGCTGTGCTGTAGCCATTACCTCGCCTCATGCTTTCCCTGGGTGTGGTCGACATTCGCCGATGCGACGGCGAAGAATGCGGCGGCGACTGTGTTGAGCGCAGCCATTTCGTCACCGTTAATAAGGCCCTTAACGGAAAGGTACATCATGACGGCGATCATAACGTTATAGCACCACATTCGCGTGGCGGGTGAGGTGACGATGTTAATGATCTTGTCCATTGTCAATCCTTTCTAGAATCTCTTTCAGTAGGCGGGTGTGCTCATCATAAGCGCTAGTGCCATGGTTAGGCCGGCTATTAAAAGCAGCAGTATTAACCGTTTTTTCAATTCGATCCAACCTTTCCATGACCCCTAGTCTACCGGACACGCCGGGGCGCGCCTCCTCACCGTGCCAGTCGTCCAACAGGTCCTGTAGTGAGCGAACCTGTGCGTAAGTCCAGCGGATGCACGCGACAAGGGCGCCGATGATGGTGATGAGGGCGACGATGACGCCTGTATCAATGTGGTAGATCATTTGAATATCTCGGTGAATGTGTTTCTGGTTTTAGGCGAGTCGAATAAGATCAATCCTCTCCGCCATCTATTGCGCAACATCTGCATGATGCGGTCGTTCGGTTTTACATAGATATCCCCCTCTTTCATCGCCTTGTGGTCGATGCAGTACATGACTTCCCTTTTGGGCCTGTACTCCTGAATGGTGAACATAGGTAGATCAGTCCAGACGGAGAAGCACCCGTTTTTGGTGCGGATGGTGCAGTAGTAATCAGCCTTCCCGCTTTTCTTGCCGATGAAGTCGTCCGTGTTGTCCTTGAACTCATTGTTGATTGCATAATTTGCATATGATTCATCGGTGCTGAGGATGAATTTACCGAACCGTGTCTGTGCAACGTCATTCTTGAACTGCGAATCGTCGGCGAAATGGCAGACGATAAAGCCGTTACCGGCCTTAACGAACTCAGAATTGGGGCGGATATCCCATTTCAGCATGTACGGGTTCATAATGCTCGCCGAGTTGGAGAGCATAAAAACCGTCGTCTTGTCCTTGTACCGGTCGACAGTCAAGTAGAAATTGTTGAAGACACGCACCTCATCATCCAGGTACCTAATTTGCGGATTTTCAATGATGAACTCATCAAAAATTACGGTAGTGACAAGCGGGTACGCGGTCGACTTCTGCGCCTGGGACGTACTCAGTACGGAGAAATAACCAATGATGATCCATTTCTTGTCCCCGTCCATACGCATTACAGCATCATTCCCGTGCACCGCGAACTCATAACCCGGGAACTCATGGGCGATATCGTCGAAGAAAGTGAATCGCCCTTTCTGTTCCACACGGTGCCGACGTAGGTAGATGAACTGTTCACCCTTTTCGATTGCATTCTTAATAGCAATTCTCTTCGCACCGTATGTCTTGCCGGTGCCACGACTACCTACGATCATGAGGTATCTAGCCCCGTACGAGCGTACGCGGCTGAAGTCATAGTAGTGAGTAATCTTCCCGTTCATCGTTAACCCTACAGAATGTGTCTCCTGACAGTCCACCAGGTAGCATCATCCAACATAAAGATTGAATTAATATGGGGCCCTTTATTAGGACCTCCGTGACCAATCGTATGCTTTCCATCTCCCGTATACATTTCCACATGATCCGTATGCGGATATCCCCCACCCCAACTCATAACAATTATATCCGCCGTCGTCATCTGAGCAATCTGCGCAGTGGTAGGATGGCCATAGCCGCGAAGAACCTCAGTCCCCCGATTGTACTGGTCACCGGTCCAGGTGCCCACATTGATGCCGACCGTATCCATATAGGCCCGGTAGATAGTGCTGGAACAGTCCCCAAAGCCACTCTGATCAGGGTTGAGCCGCCCCGGCGCCTGTAGGTACGCAAATTTGTACTGCCGGTCATACATCCACTTGTAGACGGACCACCGCTTGGACGCGGCATCACCACCACCACCACCACCACCACCACCACCACCACCACCGGCATTACCCGGAGTGGGGGCACTCCCACCACTGCTGACGCTGTTTCCGGACACGATCCACTGTCGCGAGTTCCCGGTGGGGTACGCGGTTACCGAACCCGACGTCGTGCCGATGTGCAGTATGCCAGAACCGTCAGACCATACGTTCTTCATCGACCCGGCGTTGCTGCCTCCGTTATTAGCACCGCCGCTACCCCCGTTTCCCGGGTTCTGAGGAGATGCGGCACCGGGAGTTGATACCCCGCTTGTGTCGTGGTTTTTAATAATGTTATATGCCTGGTTATAGCGGTTGGGATACTTCCCGAGCACACCGTCATTCAAAGTGGCATGGTGAAATGCTTCGAGCGACGCGCTACCGCCAACGCGATTAGCGACACGGATCGCGTACCGCGGCCCCTGGTGATAGGCCACGCACCAGTAGATGAACGAGTCCGTGTTCGTGTTCGGGTCAATTCCGACATTTTTAGCGGCCTGGAAATAAGATTCCAGATCGGCCACCAACTGAGCGTCCTGCTCGGCCGCTCCCGCGCGCAGGAGGGGAATCAGGGAGTTCCCCTCCTTGCGCGAGAGGTACCGGTTGGTCCACCAGTCTGTATCGCCATGAGAGGCGAGGTCGGAGCGTATGGATGATTCAATAGCGGCGTACTCGGTCGGATGAGCGGCCCCGATTTTCTTCAGGATCGCGCTCGCTCGCGGCCCGTACCACTGGGCAATCCCCACAGTGATCGGGTCATCATAATTGATTGAATCGTATCGCATTGACGACTCAACCGTGCCGATCGCCTTGATGGCCACTTTCTTCGCAGTATCATCCCACGCCATTACTACACCTCAGAAAATTCTGTAGGTCATGTTAACCTGATACGTCTGATTCCCGATAAGGATATCTCCGGAGTACATCTTCCCCGTTTTGGAGACATACACGTACTTGTATGACCTGTCATTTCCGATCACCACTGCGGACACGCCGTCATAAGGGCGAGCCCAACCGGGTAGGTCCATAAGTTCCTTGTCGTACCCGGTCGAGTCGCTGGCAATACGGAACGATCCCTGGATGGAAACGGTGTCATTAATGCGCTCGCAGTTCAGGTAGTTGTAGTCGGCATTGATCGCGCTAGTGGACATCCCATGCAGGTCCTGACTCGGAGGATTCAGGAACGATGGTCCGCCGTTCATCCAGTTGATGAACATCCTTCTCACATGATCATAACCGGCCTGTGTCATGTGAACGTTATCCGGGCCCTGGTCCCAAATCTTGGCCTGGTCGGCCCCGAAGTGCAGCCACGACCTCGACCCCTCACAGACGACGGCACCGAAGGGGAGTCCGGCCATTGTCACCTCATATGTACGGGAGACGCAGGACCGAGCCATCTGCACGTAGTTGTTCAGGGACGACTCGTTGAACGTGACAGGCAGGACGTAAATAGTCGCACTCGGGAAGCACTCCCTGACCAGTGAGAAGAACGCCGAGGCCTGCGTACTCACACTGTTCTGTGCGCGAATGTCATTTAGCATGTCAATGAGGAACACACTCTTAGTATGAGCGCGCTCGTTCTCACTCATCTGAGAGCGCGCATTATTCACCTGAGTAATGAAATTATTGTCGGCCGTACTCGTGAAACCCCCTCCCCCGATAGCAAAGACATGTGGGTTCAGGTGCAGGTCCCGGCACAGCGTCTCAGTCCACCTGGACGCTTCAATGGTTGCGTTGGATGAGCCGAAGACGACGCCCTCAGTGAGATACGGGTTCTTGATGAAGATTGACTCCGTCTCACTCTTCGTGTAGTAGTTCTTAATGGTTTGCGCTAGATCGGCCTTAACCTTTTCCACAGCGGTATTAAGCGTCGTGCTGAGCTTCTCTACACGCTGCTTGGTCGGCACCTGGATACGTGAGTTGTCCATCATGGGCGCGTCCACGTAGTCGCCGTCCTCAACGCGGTCGAAGCGCGCGTCAACGAGGCGCTTCTTGAAGTCCTCGACGAGTTTGTTCATCGCGTCGATCTTGGCCTGAGTCTCGACGCGCGAGTCGTTGAGGAAAGCCTCGAAGTCATCTAGTTTTTTCTTGGAGTCCTTGGCCCACTGCTCGGCAGTGGCATTAATCTCCTTAACCTTTCCTTCAACTTCCTTACCGAAACTCTCGGCATAGGTGATGGTGTCAACTACGGCCTTACGAATGCGCTCAAGAATCTCAAGCACTGTAAGGCCGTTGTTGTAGGTGAACGGCGTCGAATATGGGGTGACGGGCGGGTTGAGTCTATACAGGGCGGCATCAATAGCACTCACCCGAGGGTCATTAGTATCCATACCAATCTGCTCCAATCATATCAGTGGGCGGCGTCCAGATATACATGAACAAGGGCTCCAATTGGGCGATAATCATCATGTCAATGTTGATAATAGCATCACGGTGCGCCTGAATGAGAGACGACATAGAACCGGAGAAGCCCACCTGAGAGGACGTGCCCGTCCCGTCACTGGACGACGTGGACGTCTGTGAGCCGGTGCTGTCGGAGGAGGACTTGACGCCGGTCAGAGACGTCGAGTCGGCGGCCCCGGTGGCGTAGTCGCCGTTGCCCGAGAGCATCGTCTGAGGTGTCTCGGACTGCACGGCACGCGATTTTGCGTCAGTGGACGACGTGGATGAGCCGTTCTCCTTGCTCTCCGCGCTGGTCCTTGATGTACCGGTGCTTGTATTCTTTGACGTCATTTTGACCGTGACGAACGGGTCGCGCTCTATAAGTTCCGCCTTGTACATCTGGTTGTAGTAGGGCATGATCTCATTCATCTTGACTTTCAACTGAAAAAGGAAGATGTCAACAGTCTCATGCGCGATCTCGTTATACCAGAAGTGCTGTTTTATCTTGGTATTCAGTTCCTTTCGATAGCTTTCATCAAAAATCTGATAAAATGACAGCGCCGTATCGATTAATTTCTCATCAATCTTTCTCAGTTCAGTTGTGTAGTTACTCATTAGGGCCTCCCAGATCGGTAGAGTTGGTCGATTCCTGCGACGCCAGCGGATTCATCTCAGTCATGGGGTTCAACTCCTGCATGTCAGTGGTCCCAGCCGAGTCATCAAGATTCCACGTCACGTCAACGTCAAGTCCATACTTGGCGTTGATCCACTCGCACGCGTACTTACGGGCCTGAAGGTTCACGGCCCGCATGGCCAGTACCTGACCCGAGGAACCGCTGGCCTCCTCAACAACCATCCTTTCTTTCTTCGAGGAATTAACGTTCATAATTCCCAGAAGAGTTAACGCCTCATTCCAAGTCTTAACCTTCGCCTCCATCACATGAGGGAGATAGTCCTTGTCAATCCCCGTAGAGATGGAACTGATCTTGTCCTGCAAAGTACCCAGGCCCGTGGCAGAAGAGACCTCAGCGATCATTGGATTGCCCTCGGCCAGTTGCTTGTACGCATCAAGAACCGACTTGCGCTCATTAGTATCGGCAGTGAGGAGTACCGGAACCCTCATGTGAATGAGGTCGATCTCCGTCGTCGTGTCAATCTCTGACAGGCGGCGCGCGTAGACGCCGACAATATCCGTGTCACCGGTACGCAGATAATTGTTCCAGATGGGGACGCACAGGTCCGCCTTCATCGTCTTATTGACCATCGTGTTGCCGTACACAATGAACTCCGTAGGGTTGTTATACATATTCGGAGTGCCAAAACCGGCACCGCGGAGTGCGAAATAACGGCTGAACTCATCATCCCAGAAAAACACCGCAAGCCCCTGAGAGAACAAAGTCATCTCAAGGAAGCGCGGATCAATCTCCTCAGGAAGTCCAGTCCAGTGATAACGGTTCATGCACATCTCGGACAGGACGCGCGCGTACAGGCGCGTCAGCACCTCGCGACGCATCTTCCCCGGCTCCACCACCATTTCACGAAGGAACGGTGCATAGATCGCCTCACCCACGAAGTCTGCTTTATTCACTTCCAGTTCACCGCCTCATTCACTGCCGCCACGTGCTGCACCGTCTCATTTTCGGTTGGGGGCTCGTGCCACACAGTCGTCCCTTTTTCAATAATCCCTCGAATAGTTTCAATATAGACTTGCGGTACGGCGCTGCTGGACGCCCTCACGGCCGTGCACTTCCAGTAGGTGAACCGGTTCATGCACTTGAGTCTGTCCGGCAGTTTATCAATGAACTGGTTGACCGCGTACCCGTACCGCTCCCAGTACGTGCCCTGTTTAAGAATAACATCCGGGGACACCATCCGCATACGCGTGTACACCACCGCACCATTGATAAGCCAGTTAAAGCCGTCACCACCAGTAGCACCAGCGACAGACGGTGGCGTCACCACGGAGTCCCGGATAGACGCGTTCAGCGCCCCAATCTGCTGCTGGTAGTCGCCACTCGCCGCCCAGTTCGCGAGATTCCGGTTGGCGTTGGCATTGGCAGTGGCCAGCCCGTTCTGCTCCATCTGGTTGGCGCGCGTCGTGTTCTGGGAAATAACATTATTCATATTGCGAGCATTGATATCAATTCCCGTGGAAATATCAGACGTGACCTGACCCTGCACATATCCACCAAGTTGTCCGATCCCTTTGACCGGGTTAGTGATTGCGGTGCCGAAAGCGCCACCAATCCCGCTGATAGCACGGTTCGCACTATTAACTTGCTGGTGCGCCATCTGAACGGTGTTGGCGAGTGCTGTATTAAGATTTTGCGCCCCGAGATTGTTATTCATGATCGCATTGCTAGTATCAATTCCGCGCATAGTGGCGTCAAAAGAGTTCTGAGCGGCACGGATTGACTTGTCCATACCCCACGACGCGGCACTACGAGACTGAGCAATGGAATGAGCGTTAGACGCATACCACAAAGTCGACTGATCATTCACAACAGGGACGTGAGGAAAGTTGTCGATAGTGATCGACTCGTTAACATACTCAACATCACTCTTACGACGACTGTCAGGAACCATAGTGTTCTGATCCCCTATGTGAGCGACTATGCGCGGTGATGGGGGCAGCAGATGAAACTCAACCCTCATGCCAATGGATGGTGTCATCATCTGATCGGCGGACACAGTAATAGTTTGCCCATTATTTGCGTTGACTTCATAGTATGTATAAGGGGCCAAGAAAAACTTTGTGAACCTAGCGAGCAGAGAGCGGTGCCGATCTGTCAGAATATTCCGTTTCTTAAACAGATCGATGCTTTGATGTGGGTAAGTGTCCTCCGCAATGCTGATACTCTTGGCAGTGAACACTGCGTCAATTTTCCCAAGCCCCGCATTTCCCACCGCATTGGTAAGAGGAGTAACGTTAACGTTAGGTTTAGGCACCAAGTAGATATCAATGATTCCCTGCGCAATCCAGGGCGACGACTTGAGCACGTCCATAACGTTCCTCAGTTTGTCTAACGGACACATGTACAGCGTGGCACCTGAAACATTACGCATCCTCATCTGCGCTTGTCCAGTCATCGTATCGTCAGGTGAGTAGTAGCCGATGAGCGACCCGGGAGCGCTGTGCAGCGCAGGATTGTCTTTCGTGCCGAAATCCCACGACATATCCACCGTGGATACGATAATCACGCTAAATTCATAACGTAACGCATCGCTACCATTCAACGCATTAAGTGATGATATCCAGGAACGGTAAATGGCGTGCCGCTCACCCAGGTCGAACGATTCGCTGGACCTCAACCAGTTGCGGGACCAGTTGAGCCACTCAAAACCAGACACATCCTTTCCCCTGTACTTACTCTCATCACGCTCAAGCATGTGACCGCGCTCAACGAAGGCATCGCCGAAGCGAATCAGGTAATGGTATGTCTGCCACACGTCGAGAGAGATATTCAGTTGCGTCGTCTCCGGTGCAACGTACTCAACGGAGTGAATGAAGTAGAAGAATGTGGTCGCCCTGTTCTTCTGGGAAATCGGGAAAGAGCTGTTCTGAACAATAAGGTAATTGAATGTGTTTGCTTCTGAGAATGGGATCGAAATACGCACCGGGACACCCTGAGGGCAGTACGTCAGAGACTTAATCGATATCGTTGGTACATCGCGCTGACCATTATACCGACGAATATATGCAATAGTGTCCGACGGGTCATCGAACCAGTACACATCGCGGTACATATTGTCCCACGGCACATTACACAACGTCACCTCAGTACCCGGCCCCCACACCGAGTAGTCGAACTGAGTACCAAACGTGGAACTGTTCGGCAGGGAATTAGTTGTAGGCATACGCTCCTCCAATACAGAAAGACACCACCCTAACGGGTGATGCCTTTCAGTATAGGAGTACGTCAGGCCGCAAGGCCAGCAGCGTTGTCCCTAGTGGCCACCGTCAGAGAGGCAGTCCTGATGACATACTTCCCAGTAGCAGGATCAATCCACGAGACCTTGACACGCACCGTCAGCGTCGCCGCCGTCTCACTAGGAGCAACATACAGCAGACCGTCGTTATCGATCCGGGTCCCCGTATCCTTGTTCCCCTCAACGGACCACTGCTCAGTGAATTCAATATCGTTCTGATCAGGCTTGAGCCCAGTAAGAACGGCTTCCAGTTGAGCGGTGCCGCCCTTAACCATACGAGCGTTCGTCTTGTCCACGTTCTTAACGTCCGTCTCGTTGGCGTCAATAACGAACTGAAGTCGATCAATAGCGACCGTAGTCGCAATCACAATTCCCTCGCTAGACGTATCAGGCTGCGTAGAGAACTTAACAATAGGGGCGAACGGGGAGGCAGAGATGATCTCCCAGTGGTGCAGGAAGAAATTAGTCTGCCTAGACACCGGGTTGAACTCCGAAGTGGTCTCAAGAGACGTATCCGCAATAACGAAGAAATCCTTCGTCGTCAGGAACGCCTGAACACCATCCATCCCAATATCCTCCTGCCGAATTTCAATGATCCGGGAAGGCACCTCTGCATAAGAGACATTGAACAGAACGGCCAGCGCGTTCACATCAAGACCGGACTTGACCTCAGGTGTGGCAAAAAGAATAAGGTCCTCAGGCTTGGCCGACACCGGCATCTTCGCTCCGTTGAAGCGAGTGGAAAGGAAACGCATATTTCCAGCGGTGGACCGAATCTTACGAAGCAGGGAACGGGCGTCAGTCTCTGACGAGTCCATCTTCGCAACGTTCGGAACATTCACGTTGAACATCGGCCACTTATTATCAGCGACCTTGAAAAGTGCTGACATGAGCAGATACTCGTCCCAGTTGTCCGCCGTAGTCGGGGCTGACATGAGTTGCTGAGTCAACTGATCCAGGCCGGACGGGTCGAGGAACGCACGCCTAAGCGTGTTGTCGTCAATGGTGATCTTGTAAAAGTCCTCACGGTCAACCGTGTGAAAAGCAGTCGCCACGTCAGTGTCTGCACGAGCGAAAATGTCCCGCTCAAGGTAGTCGCGGTCATGACTGTAGTGATTCGCCTTAACAATGCCGACCTGAATCTCTTCAATCGTGTCACCGAACTCCAGCGCACCGCGCTTCAGTTCGCCCAGTGGGTTGAACCAGATGGCGTTACGAGCGTACACGAGTCCGATACGGTTAATGAGGGACTCAACGAACTCATTCTTGTGCGGACGGAAATTAAAGATTGCGTCGGCCACGTCCGCAATATTTCCCTTAGTGGCCGCAGGAATGCGCTTGTGATAATCAAGCGACGCGTCATTGCGAATAGCATTAAGAATGTTCACGTTATCCGCGTTACGAACCTTACCGTAATACCGTCGTGCCATTAGTTCTTCCCCTCATCCTCATCGTCAGAATCACTATTAGAAATAAGGTCATCAAACGTGACCCCCTCATAATTCGCAGCACCATCCTCACCCGGCATCTTATCCGCCGCATCACTCGGATCAGACCCTGGCTGAGCCATCAACAGATCATAATTCTTACCCTTAAGATCGGAGATCATCTTCTCCTTCTCCTCAAGAGCTGAATTAAGATCCTTCATCTTGGAATCGAATCCGCCCGCAAAATCGCTCATCTGGTTCCAAAGACCAGACAAATTATCCAGCGTATCCGAGTGATCGGCGCCCAAGAGTTCACCCAATCCCCCAAGGGCATCGGAGAACTTTCCCCCAATATCATCAAGGAAACCCATTAATCTTCCTTTCTGTGCACATAAAGATATGGTGGGTACTTACGCACCCACCATATCACCGCGGAGAGAGACCAGACAGCCCCAGGGATTGCTGGTCCACTGAGTACCGAGGGGTATCAGCCCGTAGCGTCCCGGTCACTCACCGGTGCTCGTCCCAATCTCCTCCACACCCTTGATGACAATCTCCGTCAGAATGTCCGAGACCTCGCGGCGGAGAGTCCAGTGCGCCTCATCAAGCGCCTCGGCGACAGACTCGGGGACGGTGACGGTCAGATTCTTGTAGCCAGCCTTAATGCGTGCCATTTCAGTTCTCCTCTACTTGAGTGTGAATGTAGTGTTCGCGAGTACCACACCACCGGGTACCCGCTTGGGAATTAGTTTACCGTCCCAAGTACGTGGACGCAACATGTCCTCCAGCCTGACTCTCGTTGCGATCTCGTGAGGGAGCCCAGCAATATGTACGTCATCGTGGTCGCCGAACCGCTCGCAGTACTGCTTCGCCCTTAGGAACACGGCGTCATCAAAGGGTTGGCCGTCGTGCTCGACTTTCCAGGCGCCCAGTTCTGTGGGGTGCAGGTGCAGATCGGGCTTGTCCGTGCCCTTGAGATGGAGTGAGTCCGTATCGCAGTACAGGAAACGGTCATAGTTCGCTTGCGCCGAGTTGATGAGGTCCTGACGGGCATAGGCGGTAATGAACGCGCCCATTGCCGTATATACGGGATTGCTTTCCTCGTGGTCGCGCATTGTAAGTTGAACAGTATTATTCTCATCAAGGTATGGGCGTTTACCGGTGACGTCTGTATTCTTGGCAAACTTCCCGTACAATGAGTTTAGGTGTAATTTAGCAATGGTCCTTGCACCGCCGGTATTATTTGCTTTCACGTGCATCCACTTGTCAATATAGTCATCAAACATACCCTTCATTGACTTGAAGTTCCAATATCCACCAATAGCGTAAATGTTAAGGTCATACTGCTCCTGCCACAGTTCCAGGTCTACCGACGTGATCGTGACTGTCGTTGGTTCAGGCACTGATTCAAGGAACTCATTGGCATTGAACTGTAGCGATCGTTTAAGTTGAATGCAAGGGAGATGATTCTGCTTAAGATTTGCAGTGAACGTAATCGAAATGATGTACAGGTCGGCGTCAGAATCTTCAGTCTCCGACCACCAAGGACGCCCATAGGGGAGTGGCTTGGTACGCATCACCCACGGATACATGGAATTCTTGTCGATCACGATTCCAGGCCCCGTACGCCTGCGCACCCAGCGCTTATCAGGCATAGCAATACCTCCTCTGTATGCTCGACGTATGTCGTCATCCACAGTCTTCGATAGGACAGGGAATGTTCTAGTAAATGTTCCCGTGTGCATCGCCTTGAACTCTGACAGAGAATCGGCCCCGATGGTTAGTTTATTCATTCCTGCTGCAAGGATGACGCGCATCGCCTGAGCCATAATGAAAATATCATTGTACAGATATTTCCATTCATCTTCTGTGGGAAGATACCCGACAGGTCGCTCCGCCTCATAATCGATTTCACCCTTAACCGACTCAAGGTTAAACGCTTTGGGCACATCCCTAACAGGTAGCGGAATTTTCTTGAGCGAGTCCCTCAGTTCTGCTTTAATTCCGTCCTTTGAAATAATGGTAATGGAGTAGAACTTATTCATATTACTGATAACGGTAGTGAACTCACCCTTGCCGGGCTTATCCGCAACCCACTTGAAGTCGTGTTTCAATAGGTAGTCCAGAATAAATGAACCATCGAAAGCGAGATTGTGGAAGAACGTCACATTAGGGGCGGAGAGGAGATAGGCGACATAGGCACCCACCCCTATCCCAACCTGATAGTCGGAATACTCATTGACCGCCATACTCCCCCAGGACCAGACACGACAGTCCAGGGGGTTGGTTGTCGTCTCGAAATCTGCGCACCTAGCGTTAGATGTCGAGTGTCTTGGCATACTCGTAGTACTCCATCGCACGAGCCAGGGACTGCTCACCGCGTTCCATGGCGGAGTCGACCATACCCTGACTCATTTTCTTCTCCCCCGTTTCAACCATCATCGACAACTGCATGGCCAAGTACTTGAGCGACAACTCCTCAGGAAAATCGGTGTACGCCCAAATGAACCAAAACTGTTCATCGGACAAAGAATTAAGTTTTGTCCGTAACTCTTCATCACCAACCTTATCCATCATCTCATTCATATAACCGCGAGCCTTAGTTACCAGTTCACGAGATGAAAACTGTCTCCTAATATCATCATTGCGTAAGGCAATCATCTTTGCGCCCTCGCTACCCATTAATTGCTGAGGTGAATAGACCTTAAGTTTCTTCATCCCATCATAAGCCTCAGTCTGGTGCACGGGATGAGAGGGCGTCATCATTGCTCGCCGTTCTTTAACCGTCATCCCCAGGGGTTTAATATATACATCGTCGTATTTGTGTTGCTCCTTCTCTACGCTATTATTAATCTTACGCACAGAGTTCACATAGTTACGATACGCTTGACGGGTAACAACGGTCCCACGTGCACCCCTGTAATAGCCCACGCTAGATTTCCGGAAATACGCTTGCTTCTCAAGCAATTTCTTAAGCCGGTCACCTGACATCCTGGAAATAGCATCCTTGCCCACGCGCGGGTCGTACTCGGTGCCTGTAATATCGATCCCAAAATCCCCTTTAGTCATACGACGAATCTTCCGGGACACCAACGCCTCGGACTTCAGTGCCACCTTGCGCAGGTTGATCAACTCTTCCTTGCTGTACCTCATGATAAATCCTCCCCGCCCTCCCTATGGAGGACGGGGAGGACTCTATCAGCCAGCGACTAGACGTCAGACCAGGCTCAACTTATAGAAGCGGCTCTTGCCAGCCCCCTCCTCAGTCACCCGCACCTTGAGCGGAGCAGGCCACTGGGAAGGCTCTCCCAGCAGAGTGAGAATGCGCTTGGCAGCATTGAAGATCGGCCCGGAGAAGGCCTGGTAGGCGTCTCCTGAGGGGGTGATGAAGATGGTTCGCACGGCGGGTTCGATCTCGCCGGTCTTCTCATTGACGAACTCCGCGGATTCGATCACCAGATCGGCGATCTCGAACGGCTTGCCGCCCAGATCGGACACCGGCTTAGCGTCATTAACAGCGTTGAAAATCTTCGCCTTGGTATCAAAGTCGTCACCCTTAACCGTGGTGAAAATACCGTTAGTGACGTTCAATCCGGAAAGGGGATTAACGGGGGTGCTGGTGGTAATCTCGGTGCTCATTTAGGTCTTCCTCCTAGAAGAGTGTCTCTTGGTTGTCCTGTTCCTTGTTTTCTGTTGGTGCTGGTACCGCTAGGAACAGGGGTTTAGCGGTCCAGAAAACTAGCAGAGAAAGCATTTCCTGCTCTGACGGGGGCTGGTCCTCAAGATACACGACAGTGATACATTTTCGCCCCTTGGGCTTGATTGACACCACTATTGTATTCTTGTCCCTACGGCGTGAAACGGTCCCATACTCACAGGTGTAAAACACTTCGGAGATTGTCGAGTACATAATGACCCGAAACTTATGGTGATCAAGTTGCTCATCAATCGCCAGCCAGTAAGAGATAAACGGGGTTAGCGTGTCATTCAGAGTGACCATGTGTGCTTCCTCGGTTGATCTTCAATATGGCCAAACTTTTCCACCAGCCTACGCGCCGACAGCCCATACTCCTCAGCGAACCTCAAGCGATCCGTCACCCGCGTAGGACATCCTCCTGGCACCCACTTCCCTTCTACTTTCTCAACGATCAAATTGCCCGACCAGAGCGGACCCTCATGCTCCCTGATCTCCTTCTCAGACAAGCCACAGTTCATAATCAATCCCTCCCGGTTCACAGAGCCTCTCAACAGCATCGTTAACCGAGTCTCCGCAGTAGACAATCTTGCTCCCAATATAAACAGTAATCACTTCTCCCTTATATCGATAGTCATTGATAGTTTGTCCAATGGAGATCGGAATTGTGCGTACGCATCGTCCACTGCTTTCATCATCCTCTCCAGCCTGTGATCGCAATTGATCAGTTCCAAGTACCTCATTGTCGCAGCGAATGACCATGACCGATATATCTCCTCTCCGTCATCCAAAACAATGAACTCTTCATTACGTGATCTGAGCATCTCTCACCATTTCAGGCCAATAAAGAATGCGAGCATCAGAGTCAGTACCACATTCCACCAGAAAAGAAACGTGCAAGCCGATTCGGTCGAAGTGAAAAACTTTCGGATCATCTTATCTGCCCCTAATTGTTGATGGAAACTAGCCTGTTAATAACGTCAAACGGATGATCGTGTCTGTCATGAATCATTCGTAGAAAATCAATGAACGTATTCATTATAATAACAGCTTCAACACTACCTTTCGCATTCACCTTAATAAACTCTACCGAATCTGGCGTAGCGGCATTAACACGAATCGAAAGCACTACCTCATTACTTTCGTTATAAATGTCAACCCTGTGATTAACAAGTGCCACATCATTAAATATGTAGCCCGCAAACATATAAATGATGTAACACAGGTAATCCACGTTACTCATCACAATCCCCCTTAATAACAGAAACGATCTCATCAGCCACCATCTCAGCCACGTACGTCTCACCCTCACCAGGAATAACCTGCAAGGAAAAAACGTGCTCACCGAAAGCCGTGCGCTTACGATTAATAATCGTGACCGTTTCCGCAGATGAATCCTCGGTCCAAAGAGTTAGAGAGTCTCCCTCAAACTCAAGTGTCGGTGAATAACCCTCATCAATAAGATTCACGAATACGTTCATTGTCGCCTCGCGAATCACCTTATTGATCTCCATCGTTCCTCTCCTCTCGGTTGGACGCCTTGTCCGTTCCGTCGATGACACAATAATGATGTAACGGAATAGCGGTGTCAACTCATTACCGTGTGATGCCGACCACAGACCGAACGGTGCATAACACACACGGCCGGGCACTGTCAAGACTGTGACAGAAGATGTGATGCAATTCATTGGGGGATACCCCCGGGGGGTATATCATTTTTTCACA